>Ga0194123_10000747_pt1 | contig 57130 bp, 57 predicted proteins | sample TA2MahsurfametaG_5_FD_155479 | JGI IMG/M metagenome (GOLD analysis project Ga0194123, IMG submission 155479) | Freshwater microbial communities from Lake Tanganyika, Tanzania - TA2015023 Mahale A surface | ecosystem: Environmental > Aquatic > Freshwater > Lake | place: Tanzania: Lake Tanganyika... | reverse complement strand
CGGAATAAGTACAAAGACAAATTTGAAAAAGAGCATGGCGTAAAACTGGGTTTCATGTCCTTCTTTGTGAAAGCCGCTGTTGCAGCGCTGAAGAAATACCCGATTCTGAACTCGTCGGTGGATGGTAACGATATTGTTTACCACGGCTATTTTGATGTGGGTATCGCGGTTGGCTCACCACGCGGCCTGGTGGTGCCGATTCTGCGCAATGTCGATCAGATGTCGATTGCGGACATTGAGAAAAAGATCGGCGAATTCGGTACCAAAGCCAAGGACGGCAAGCTCACGCTCGACGAACTGTCGGGTGGTACGTTCTCTATCTCGAATGGCGGCGTATTTGGTTCGATGCTATCGACGCCGATCATCAACCCACCGCAGTCGGCGATTCTCGGTGTACACGCTACCAAAGAGCGTGCGGTGGTGGAAGACGGACAAATCGTTATTCGTCCCATGAACTATCTGGCGCTATCGTATGACCACCGCATTATTGATGGTCGTGAAGCAGTGCTTGGTCTGGTCGCGATGAAAGAGGCACTGGAAGATCCGGCGCGTCTGTTGCTTGATCTGTAAGGGGCGGCCATGGCTAAGCATTTTGATGTGGTCGTGATCGGTGGCGGCCCGGGCGGATACATCGCTGCGATTCGTGCGGCGCAGTTGGGCATGTCGGTAGCGTGTGTCGATGCCTGGCAGAACGCGAAAGGTGGTCCGGCACTGGGCGGAACTTGCACCAACGTGGGCTGTATTCCATCCAAAGCCATGCTGCAATCCTCGGAGCATTTCGAGCATGTGCAGCACGGGCTTGCCGAGCATGGTGTCGAGGTCAAAGGTGTCAAGCTCAACCTTGCGCAGATGCTCGGTCGCAAAGACACTGTGGTCAAGCAAAACAACGACGGCATCCAGTACCTGTTCAAGAAGAACAAGGTTACGTTTTTGCATGGCCGAGCTTCATTCGTTAACGCTGATGCAGGTGCTTATGAGATTGCGATATCAGCACCCGCAAACGATTCGGTGACCGGCAAGCACATCATCGTCGCAACCGGTTCGAATCCGCGTACCTTTCCTGACCTGCCATTTGATGAGCAGTTGATCTTGTCGAATACCGGCGCGCTTGACATAGCCAGCGTGCCAAAAAAACTCGGCGTGATTGGCGCTGGTGTGATTGGGCTGGAGATGGGTAGCGTCTGGCGTCGGCTTGGTGCCGAGGTAACGATTCTTGAGGCACTGCCAACTTTTCTTGGTGCGGCTGATGAGTCCGTCGCGAGTGAGGCGCATAAGCTGTTTGTCAAACAAGGTCTGGCGATTGAGCTGGGTGTGAAGATCGGCACAATCAAAACCGGTAAAGGTGTGCATGTTGAGTACACCAACGCCAGTGGGGCAGCGCAGGTACTTGAGGTAGATAAGCTGATTGTCTCGATTGGTCGTGTACCGAATACCGATGGGTTGCATGCCGATGCGGTCGGCTTGAAACTTGATGATCGCGGCTTCATTGCAGTGGATGAGCATTGCAAAACCAATTTGCCCAATGTCTGGGCGGTGGGTGATGTCGTACGGGGCCCGATGCTGGCGCACAAGGCCGAGGAGGAGGGCGTGGCTGTCGCCGAGCGTATCGCCGGTCAGCATGGTCACGTCAACTTTGACACGATTCCCTGGGTCATCTACACCTCGCCCGAAATCGCTTGGGTGGGTAAGACAGAGCAGCAACTCAAAGCGTCTGGCGTTGCCTATAAGGCGGGTAGTTTTCCTTTCATGGCGAATGGCCGTGCCCGCGCACTGGGCGACACATCCGGTTTGGTGAAATTCCTTGCTGATGCGCACACGGATGAAATTTTGGGTGTACACATTGTCGGTCCGATGGCCTCTGAGTTGATATCGGAAGCGGTGGTGGCGATGGAGTTTCGGGCCTCGGCCGAGGATATTGCGCGCATTTGCCACGCACACCCCACGCTATCCGAGGCTACCAAAGAAGCTGCGCTCGCGGTAGATAAGCGCGCTCTTAATTTCTAAGCCCATGCCCGTGCGGCGCACACACTACCGGGCGCATGAAAGCACTGGCATGCACCGGGTCGGTTTACTGACAGCGTTAGTCATGGCATTGGTGGGCTGCGCCACGCAGCCCTCGCCGCCTGCGGGTCAGCTACATGTCGTGTCCTCGGCTCAGGGCAAGCCGCTCTCTGGAGCCGCATGCGTAGTGAGTAATCTCTCGGGAAGCTGGCAAGTGACAACGCCGGGCACGGTGATAATCGGTGAGCCCAGCGGTGACTTGCGCGTCGTGTGTCATCACCCGGGTTATCGATCCTCGGAAGTAATCTACCGACTACCTTTGAGTGCTATCTCCAATAGCGGCACGCGGGTCAGCGTTGGTGTGGGCGGCGGCAGCTTCGGCAGTACCAGCGGCGTTGGGGTGTCGATGGGGTTTGGTTTTCCTTTGGGCTCGAGCAAGCAGCGCTACCCTGCGCAAATCACGGTTGATTTGACCCCAACGGGCGACGCGCAATGAATGTGATCGAGTACTACGAGCTAGCGCTAGCCGAGCGTGGCTATCGCGCGGATCCTTCGCAGCGCGCTGCGGTCGATCGGCTTCAGCATTTGTACGATGAATGGGTGGCCTATCGCTCCAAGCGCGCAACACGCTTGACCAAGCTGCTGCATCATCCTGATATTCCGCGCGGTGTTTACCTCTGGGGTGGGGTTGGTCGTGGCAAGTCGTTCCTGATGGATTGTTTTCATGCGGTCGTACCGGTTCAGCGCAAGACCCGTGTGCACTTTCACGAATTCATGCGTGAGGTGCACCACGCGCTGGATGAGCAAAAAGATGTGGAAGATCCTTTGCAGGTGGTCGCAGAGCAGATTGCGCAGCGCTACCGTCTGATTTGTTTTGATGAATTCCATGTCTCTGACATCGCCGATGCGATGATTCTGTACAACCTGCTGCAGCCCTTGTTTGATCATGGCGTGTCGTTCGTGATGACCTCAAATTACGCGCCAGACACGCTGTATCCCGATGGCTTGCATCGCGACCGGATGTTACCGGCGATCGCGCTGCTCAAAGACAAGCTCGATATCCTGAATGTCGACGCCGGAACTGACTACCGAAAGCGCATCTTGGAGCAGGTCTCGGCCTACCACGCGCCGTTGGGTGCAGCGGCAACAGAGGCATTGCTACATGCTTTCTCCGACCTTGCCGGCGCGGCTGAGGATGATCCCAAGATCAGGATAGAATCGCGGGATGTTTTGTGCATTCGGCGCGCGGGTGGGGTGGTATGGTTTGATTTTGCGACACTATGTGGTACCGCACGTTCTCAGAATGATTACCTCGAGATCGCGCGTCGTTTTAATACGGTGATTTTGTCGGATGTGCCGAAGATGTCATCCGAGATGGCTTCTGAGGCGCGGCGCTTTACCTGGCTGGTAGATGTGCTGTACGACCACCGGATCAAGCTGCTGATGTCTGCAGAAGTCGGACCGGAGCTGCTGTTCACCGAGGGCAGTTTTGCGACCGAGTTTCAGCGTACGGTCTCGCGGATCGTTGAGATGCAATCGCGTGAGTATAAAGAAAGTGATCGGCGTAAGTCGGCGCTTATGCTGGCGAAGCAGGCGGCTGACTAAACGGAACGGGATATTTTTTGGCTCTTAAGAAAAATTTTGCGGTACTGGCTGCCTTGATGGTTTGGTCATTACTCTGCGCTAGCGCCGTCGCACAACCGGTTGATCCGAGCGGCGCTGCCGAGCAGGCGCTGGCGACGCAATTTCCGCCTGAATCGATTGATTCGGTCGACCGCGCCAATGACGCGCTTGCATTGGTTCCGGTTGCGCGCAGCGAGATCGTGCGTCGGGTAGCGCGACAACGTGCGCAGTGCTACGCGCAATTTTTTACCTCTTCTTGTTTGATTGATCTTCGCGAGAGCGAAAGGCGCGCAACAAAGGCAGTACGGCGGGTTGAAGTTGAGGCGAATGCGCTATTACGGCGCGAGCGCGCTGCCGAGCGCGATCGTGCGGTGGCTGACCGTGAGCGCCGCGCGGCCGAGCAACGCGCCAAGTCGGTTCCCATCACGGGCAAAGCGCGTAATGCTGAAAGCCCGGACGCTACCGATTCGTCGCTTGAGCCAGCTGGTATCGAGGCTGTCAAACCTGAACCGCCTGAACCGCCTGCGCCACCTTCCGCGCCAGCGCCTGCTAATGAAACTCGACCCTGATCAGCTACATGCGCGCGTGGTGGCGCTCGAGATTGAGCACCGCGATCTCGACGAGGCTATTGTGCGTTTGATTGATTTGCCAAACCGGGATGACTTGCTGCTGACGCGCATGAAGAAGCGCAAGCTTCAGCTGAAGGATCAGATACTGCAGCTGAAGATGTTGCTGGTGCCGGATATTCCTGCCTGACGTTTGATCTCATTTTGAGCGACGTCCCTGTCACTAACGAGCTTGTCGGTGTTCACGATGCCGAGGTGGCTGCGCTGTTTGCTGCCAGCGGCAGACTGGCCGAGCATATTCCCAGCTTTCGACCTCGGCAGTCGCAAGCGGATATGGCGTGTGCAGTGGCGCAGGCTATTGCGACCCAATCGACACTGCTAGCAGAGGCTGGCACCGGCACCGGCAAAACATTCGCTTACCTGGTGCCGGCCTTGCTGTGGGGTGGCAAGGTGATTATCTCGACCGGTACCCGCAACCTGCAAGATCAGCTGTTTTTGCGAGATCTTCCCGTGGTGCGCAAGGCCTTGAATGCGCCTGTCAGTGTCGCGCTGCTCAAGGGTCGCGCGAACTATGTCTGCCATTTTCATCTCGAGCGCACGCAGCAGAACGGGCGACTGACTGCGCGCGAAGATGTTGGCTATTTACGCGAGATTGGTCGCTTCATCAAAACTACCAGCAGCGGTGACAAATCAGAGCTATCACGCGTACCTGAGAACGCATCGGTATGGCATCTGGTGACCTCAACCCGTGACAACTGTGTCGGTGCCGAATGTAAGCACTACCAAGATTGTTTTGTGATGAGGGCGCGGCGCGAAGCCCAGCAAGCAGATATCGTCGTCGTGAATCACCATCTGTTCTTTGCCGATGTCGCCTTGAAGGATACCGGCGTCGCCGAGTTACTGCCGACCGCGAACACGATTATTTTTGATGAGGCGCATCAGCTGCCCGATACTGCTACCTTGTTTTTTGGCGAGACGGTATCTACCAGCCAGCTCATGGAGCTGTGCCGGGATGTCCTTGCGGAGGGGCTGACCCACGCCCGCGATGGCGCGGACTGGGGTACGCAAGTCGCGAGCGTCGAGAAAGCGGTGCGTGATCTACGGCTATGCTTACCAGCGGAGGGCGCAAAGCTGGCTTACGCGCAGATCGCTCAAAGCAGTCAATTTTTTCCGGCGCTTGAGCAAGTCAAAGCAATGCTCTCGCATTTGATCGAGGTGCTGGCGGCACAGGCTGAGCGCGCCGAGACCTTGGAGCAGTGCCGCGTGCGTGCATCTGAACTCGGCTTGACGCTGGGCCGTTGGCATCCGTCTGCCAGCAGCGAGCCTGATCAGGCCGATGTGTTGTGGGTTGAGGCATTTTCCCAAAGCGTGCAGCTGCACCGAACACCGCTGTCGATTGCGCCGATCTTCAACAAGCAACGTGAGGGTGTGCCGCGTGCCTGGATTTATACCTCGGCGACGCTGGCGGCGAAAAATGACTTTTCTCACTTCACCTCGCAAATGGGGCTGGAGCTGGCTGCGGCGAAAAGCTGGCCGAGCCCGTTCGACTACGCGCGTCAGGCGTTGCTGTATGTGCCGACTGATATGCCTGATCCCAGTTCGCCCGCGTATATCGATGCGGTGATCGATGCCGCATTACCGGTTATTGAGGCGGCCGGTGGTCGTGCTTTCTTGCTTTGCACGACGCTACGCGCGGTCAGGCGTGCGGGTGAGCGGCTGCGCGACCTGATCGCAGAGCGAGAGCTTGCCTGGCCTTTGCTGATTCAAGGAGAGCTCGGGCGTAACGAGTTACTCGAGCGTTTTCGCAGCGCCGGTAATGCGGTCCTGGTAGGCAGCCAGAGTTTTTGGGAGGGCGTTGATGTGCGCGGAGACGCGCTGTCCGTCGTCATCATCGACAAGTTACCGTTTGCGCCACCCGATGACCCGGTACTCGCGGCACGTATCGCAGAGATGGAGCGGCGTGGTCAGAATGGCTTCATGCATCACCAGTTGCCCGAGGCGATTATCGCGCTCAAGCAGGGCGCCGGTCGCTTGATTCGGGATGAGCATGACCGTGGCGTGCTCATGATCTGTGATCCTCGCCTGATCTCCAAGCCCTATGGCCGTCGAATCTGGCAAAGTCTGCCGCCGTTCGCACGCACGCGCGATATCAAGGAGGTAGAAAGCTTTTTGCTCCGCGCGCCATGTTGAGCGGTATCAAAGCAGTGCCGCGTCGGGGATGCGTTGAGGTAAAATCGCAACGATGAAAATCTTGATCAGCAATGATGATGGCTATCTGGCCCCTGGCATCAACGCCCTCGCTGATCAACTCTCTTCGATTGCTGAGATCGTGGTCGTGGCACCCGACAGCAACCGCTCCGGCTCTTCCAACTCGCTCACGCTCGATCGCCCTCTACGGGTGATGAAGTCTGACAAGGGCTATTACTCCATCAACGGCACACCCAGCGATTGCGTGCATATCGCGCTCACTGGCTTGCTCGGTGAAAGACCGGATCTCGTAGTGTCAGGTATTAATCAGGGGCAGAACATGGGCGATGACACGCTTTACTCCGGTACCGTTGCCGCGGCTACCGAAGGTTTTTTGTTCGGAATTCCGGCGATTGCTTTTTCTCAGGTTGATCATGGCTGGTCAGAGCTGGCCTCAGCTGCGCGCCTGGCGAAAGATATCGTGCAGCGAAATCTGAATGCGCTCAGCAAGCCTTTTCTGCTGAATGTGAATATTCCTAATCGCTCTTACGATAGGCTCAACAAAGTAGTGGCGACGCGGCTGGGCAAGCGGCATCAATCAGAGCCGGTGATTCGCTCGACTGATCCGCATGGCAATGAGATTTTCTGGATTGGACCTGCGGGCAAGGCAAAAGACGCTGGCGAGGGCACCGATTTTCATGCGACCGAGCAGGGCTGGGTTTCCGTCACACCGTTACAAATCGATCTCACGCATGGCCCTCAGTTGCAACGCTTGCAGACGGTGATCGGATGAGCGAGAGCGAAAGCCAACCGAAAAAGCGTTTTCCACTGACGCTGGATTTTGTCACTGGCCTGTCTGGTCGTAGCAAGACCGGCGCGCACCGCACCCACAGCACACAAACCGCGACTCGTAATGTCAATGAGCGCAGTGCGAACGCGCGGCCGCTACCACCACCAACCATCGTCAGCAAGCCGCCTAGTCCCGCGTGGGTTGTCGACAGACCGGGCCATGCGCCGTTGGTATCCGAGGCGGTACGCAAAGCGATGGTGCGCCGCATAGCCCAGCAGGGCATCAAAGATGCTGCAGTGTTGGCCGCTATGGAAAACGTGCCGCGCCATTTTTTTCTCGAGCCAGCACTCGCCTCGCAGGCCTATGTCGATACCGCATTGCCGATCGGCTACCACCAGACGATATCCAAGCCGTCGATCGTCGCGCGCATGATCGAGTTATTACGCGAAGGTGTTGACGGAAAATTGGGTCGGGTGCTGGAAATCGGTACCGGCTGTGGCTACCAAGCCGCAGTGTTGGCGCAGGTGGCAGGCGAGGTCTACTCGATCGAGCGTATGCGGCCGCTGCACGAGCTGGCGCGCAGTAACTTGCGCGCGCTGTACATTCCCAATCTGCGGCTGCACTATGGCGATGGTATGTTGGGACTGCCGCAGTGCGCGCCATTCGATGGCATCATCTTGGCAGCGGCAGGATTAGATGTGCCGCAGGCGCTGCTGGATCAGATGGCGCTCGGCGGGCGATTGATCGCTCCAGTCGGCCAACGCTCGCAGCGGCTCAAGCTAGTGGTGCGCATCAAGCCCCATGAGTGGGTGGCTGATTTGCTCGAGCCTTGTCACTTTGTGCCGATGCGACCCGGTACATTCGGCTAGGTTCATAACCGTTGAAATAGTCAGTTGGAATAGCCACGATGAGGTACAACACGATTTATGTGATCCCGCTTTTTGCCCTGCTGCTACATGGGTGCGCGGAGATGCCAGCCAATGCGCCGATTGATGACCGAACCTCAACGCGCGCCAAGACCAAGAGCGCGCAGCCCGCAGCGGCCCCCGCAACTGCTGCTGCACCTGAGCCCGTAGATCCGCCCGGTTTTTACACCGTTAAAAAGGGCGACACGCTTGGCAAAATCGCCAGGCAATTCAACCAGCCGTTACGCGATCTGGGCGACTGGAATCGATTAAGCAACCCGGACGATATTCGCGTTGGCCAGCAGCTGCGCGTGATACCGCCTGAAGATAATCGGGTAGCCAGCGTGCCGACAGATACCGGTATGGAGATGCGCTCGCTCGACACCGCAGGCAGCACTGCGGCGCCGAGCAACGCAAACACGGCCAGCGCAAGCCCAACGCGTAGCGCGAGTCCCGCCGGTGGTACCAAGAGTGGGCCTTTAGGTAAGAAAGTCGCCTACTCTGATCAGGCGTGGTCTGATTTACAACGGGGTGAGCCCGCCAAGACACTGAACGACGGGCGCAAGCCTGCTGATGTCGCGATGCCGACCGCCGGTCGCTTCATTTGGCCGACTGAGGGCAAGGTGATTCGAAATTTTGATGCATCCCGCAAAGGCATTGATATCGCCGGGCAGCCGGGTCAGCCAATCGTCGCGGTTGGCGAAGGCACCGTCTTGTATGCCAATAATATGCGTGGCTTTGGCAACTTGGTGATTATTGATCATCGTGATGGCTTGGTCTCTGCCTACGGCCACAACAAAGCGATTTTGGTGAAGGAGGGTCAGACCGTTGCCGAAGGACAGCGTATTGCCGAGATGGGCGACTCGGATGCCGAGTCGGTACGGCTACATTTCGAGATTCGGCAACTTGGCAAAGCAGTTGATCCGATGGGGTTTCTTCAGAGTCGTTGAATGACTGATTCGTCTGGGCATACGGGTTCGGCGCCGCTTGATCAGCTCGTTGACCCTGCGCGCGTTGATCAGCCCAGCTTGGCCGATCCGGAAAATGTGTCTGAGCACGCCGAGTTGGTCGAAGAGGATCAGGCGGCGCACATCCCTCTTGAAGAGTTTCGCGCGCTGCTAGATGCCGAGCTCTCGAGCGACACGACACAGGTTTACCTCAACCGCATCGGCACCCGCCCACTGCTAACACCATCGCAAGAGCTTCACTACGCCACGCTGGCGACGCAAGGTGATTTCGATGCGCGGCAGGTCATGATCGAGCACAATCTCAGGCTCGTGGTGTCCATTGCCAAGCACTATGTCAACCGAGGCCTGGCCCTGCTTGATCTGATCGAGGAGGGTAACCTCGGTTTGATCCACGCCATTGGCAAGTTCGAGCCCGAGCGCGGCTTTCGTTTTTCAACTTACGCAACCTGGTGGATACGGCAAAGTATTGAGCGCGCGATCATGAATCAAGTGCGTATGATCCGACTGCCAGTGCACCGGGTACGCGAGTTGAATACAGTGCTGCGTGCCAAGTATCACCTTGAGTGCCGTATGCATGGCGAGCACGATGCGCGGCTGGAAGATATAGCGCACTTGGTCGAGCGCAGCACGGACGAGGTGCGAGAAATTCTCGGGATGGCGCAGCCTGTTTCTTCGCTGGATACCCCAATCGCTGGCGATACGCATGCCAGCATGTTGGATCTGGTGGCCGATGTAGCTGGGCAGTCACCCGATGCACAGGTTGAGCAACAAGAGATGATTCAAATGGTGCGCCGTTGGATCGATGCGATGCCGATCAAGCACCGGATGGTGATTTTAAGGCGCTACGGTTTGGATCACGGTGTGCCGGCGACACTGGACGAATGTGCCGATGAACTGGGCGTCTCTCCCGAGCGAGTACGACAGATACAGCAAGATGGATTAACGCGCCTTAGGCAGCTTATCTCTGCGCGTGGGCTTGGAAAGGACGCGCTGCTATGACGCCCGTCATTGAGATTACCTCGCTCGACATGGAGGCGCGTGGCGTTGGCCATTTGCCGAATGAAGATGGCTCGCCCGGCAAAGTGATCTTTGTTGAAGGCGCGCTGCCCGGCGAGTTGGTGCGTTTTCAATCGTACCGCCGTAAACCAAAGTGGGAAGCGGCGGTATCGACGGAGTTATTGCGTTCGTCTGCGCTGCGCACGACACCGAGATGCAGTTACTTCGGTACTTGTGGCGGCTGCGCGATGCAACATCTTCATCCCTCGGCGCAGGTCGCCATCAAACAGCGCGTGTTGGAAGATAACTTGTTTCATATCGGCCGCGTCAGGCCATTGCACGTGATGCGACCGATCCAAGGGCCGGACTGGGGTTACCGCTACCGCGCGCGATTATCTGTAAGGTTCGTTGAAAAAAAAGGCGGCGTGTTAATTGGATTTCATGAGAAGCGATCGAGTTTTATCGCTGACATGACTAGCTGCGAGATCCTGCCGCCGAAAATGTCTGCCATGCTGCAGCCAATGCGTGCCTTGATCGGCTCGTTGTCGATACGTGATCGGTTACCGCAGCTCGAGCTTGCAGTAGGCGAGCACAATCAACAGCAGGTGATTGTTCTGGTGCTGAGGATTATGGCGCCGCTATCTGCTCATGATGAAAGCCTGCTGAAAGCGTTTGCTGACGAGTGGGATATTGATTGGTGGTTACAAACCAAGGGCCCCGACACCGCGACAGCATGGTACCCGAACAGGCTTCCGCTTCAGTACCACCTGCCAGAGTTCGGCGTGGTGATGCCGTTCAAGCCGACTGATTTCACTCAGGTGAATCATCAGATCAACAGCGTGCTGGTGTCACGTGCGCTGCGCCTATTGCAGGTGCAGGCTCATGATCGGGTCGCTGATTTGTTTTGTGGTTTGGGTAACTTCACCCTGCCGCTAGCGACCCAGGCGCGTGAGGTGGTCGGCATTGAAGGCAGCGCGGCACTGACCGAGCGCGCGATGAGCAACGCCGTCCTGAACAACCTGCAGCACAACACTTTTTTTTCGAGCCGTAATTTATTTGAATTTACCCTCGACGATCTACGCGCCTTGCATCGCTTCGATCGTATGTTGATTGATCCGCCGCGTGAAGGTGCGATGGAGGTCTGCAAGGCGATTGCCGAGGCACGGCAGCACCATTCAGAATTACAACCTGCGCGGATTGTGTACGTGTCTTGCAACCCGGCCACGCTCGCGCGTGACGCTGGTATCTTGGTCAATGTAGGGGGATACCGGCTCAGCCAAGCTGGTGTGGTCAACATGTTCCCGCATACGGCCCATGTCGAATCAATTGCCGTGTTTGATGCGGAAACAAAAACGCCGACCTGAGGCCGGCGTTTTGCCAGGGTCGGTGCAACTTACTCGCGATCGCCGCCAAAAATGCCCAGCAGCGCAAGCAGGTTCACGAACACGTTGTACAGGTCGAGATAAATGGCCAGCGTTGCGCTGACATAGTTGGTCTCGCCGCCGTTGATAATGCGCTGCACATCAAACAAGATGTAGGCAGAGAAGATCACCACGGCCACCAGCGAGATCACGATTTGCAAAGCCGGCATTTGCAGAAAGATGTTGGCGACGCCCGCCAACAGGATCACGATCACGCCCGCGAATAACCAGCTCGACATGCCTGAAAAATCACGCTTGCTGGTGGTAGCAATCGAGGCCATCGCCGCAAACACGACAGCGGTTCCGCCAAATGCCGTCATGATCAGTTGCGGGCCGTTGGCGAAGTGAAGGATGTGCTCGATCATGCGCGAGAGCATCAGCCCCATGAAGAAGGTGAAGCCCAGCAGCAGGACCACGCCCATGCCGGAGTTCTTGGTGCGCTCTATGCCGTAGAAGAAGCCGAATGCGATAGCGAGAAATGCGATGAAGCTCAGCATGGGACTACTTGCGAACAGCGCGAAGTGCATCTGCACCCCAAGCCAAGCTCCCAGCACCGTTGGTAGCATGGACAGCGCCAGCAGCCAGTAGGTGTTGCGCAATACGCGGTGGCGTACGACGAGTGTGTCGCCCAGCGTGCCGTATTGAGTGGGTAGCGGTTGGTTCATTTGACCTCCATGTTCAGTTTGATAACAGTCGGCGAGTGGCGCTGACTGTCAATGCCATAATTTACCTCACTTCGCAGCAGACTGCATGCGGCAGCAACGACCGTCAATCGTGAAACTGTGTAGTTGAGGCGTTATGAAAGAGTCGCTTTCATGTTAAAATCGAAAGTTATCAAATAAATCCCTCTAATTTCTTAACCCTTTCATTTTATTGGAGTTTTTTAGATGAGCACCGAGCGCACCCTGTCCATCATCAAGCCGGATGCAGTAGCCAAAAATGTCATCGGACAGATCTACACCCGCTTCGAAAACGCCGGCCTCAAAGTGGTCGCCGCGCGTATGATCCACCTGTCACGCGCCGAAGCAGAGGGTTTCTATGCTGTGCATCGCGAGCGTCCGTTCTTCAAGGACCTGGTTGATTTCATGATCTCCGGCCCGGTGATGGTTCAGGTGCTCGAAGGCGACAACGCGATCACAAAAAATCGTGATTTGATGGGCGCGACCGATCCCAAGAAGGCCGACAAGGGGACCATCCGTGCTGACTTTGCTGATTCGATCGACGCCAATGCGGTACACGGCTCAGATGGCCCGGATACAGCAAAAAACGAAATCGCTTATTTTTTTCCGAGCTTGAACGTATACGCTCGCTGATCTCAGTCACTCGGGTCGCGCCAGTCCTCGGCCTGAAACAAAGCGCGCGTATCGGCGGTCGATATCCCACCCGGCCGCAGGGAGTTTTGGGAGGCATTCATGGCGGCACTGACCAACCTGCTGGATTTGGATCCCGCCGCACTCATTCAATGGTGCGGTGATCTGGGCGAGCAGCCGTTTCGTGCCAAACAATTGCAGCGTTGGATTCATCAGTTCGGCGAGGCCGATTTTGATGCGATGACCGACCTTGCCAAATCCTTGCGTGAGAAACTCAAGCGCCATGCAGTGGTGGCAGCGCCGACGATCATTAGCGACAGCACGGCAACCGATGGCACGCGCAAGTGGCTGATCGATGTCGGCGATGGTAATGCGGTCGAGACCGTATTCATCCCGGAAGATAACCGCGGCACATTATGTGTTTCTACCCAGGCCGGATGTGCGGTCAATTGCCGGTTCTGCTCCACTGGCAAGCAAGGTTTTTCGCGCAATCTGACGGTCGCTGAGATCATTGGTCAGCTGTGGATGGCTGAGCGAACTCTGCGGGGCGAGCAGGGTATAGCGGCTGGCCCGAAGGGCGAGCGTCAGATCACCAACGTGGTGATGATGGGCATGGGCGAGCCACTGCTCAACTACGAGCCGACGGTAGCGGCGCTGAAGCTAATGCTTGACGATAACGCCTACGGCCTGTCACGTCGTCGTGTCACGGTATCGACCAGCGGTGTCGTGCCCGTGATGGATAAACTCTCGGCTGATTGCGCGGTGGCGCTGGCCGTGTCATTGCATGCCTCCAACGACGCGCTGCGCGACGACTTGGTGCCGCTCAATCGCAAGTATCCGCTCTCTGACTTACTCTCGGCTTGCAAGCGCTATCTGGAATTCGTGCCGCGTGACTTCATCACCTTCGAGTACTGCATGCTTGATGGCGTCAACGATACCGACGCGCACGCGCGCGAGTTGCTTGCATTGGTGAGTGATATCTCCTGTAAATTCAATTTGATTCCATTCAATCCATTTCCGTCGTCTGGCCTGCGCCGCTCAGGCAATGCGCGTATCAAAGCGTTTGCGCACATCTTGATGGAAGGTGGCGTCGTAACCACTATCCGCAAGACACGTGGCGATGATATTGATGCCGCTTGTGGTCAACTCGCAGGCGATGTACAAGACCGTACTCGGGTGCTGGAGAGAACCCAGCGTATGCATTCGTATCAGCAAAAGTACGGTCCCGATTTTGGACGTATTGTTGAGATTCCCGGTTGAAGCGTCGATGAAACCCTCGATTATTTTTGCTGCACTATTGTCGCTCGTGGCTTGTACCCACGTGCCACACGACACCGCTGGCGCTGCGGATGCCGAGCGCCGCGCGAGTGCTCGTCTGGAACTCGCAAAAGCGTACTTTGCCGAGGGTAATCACGCGATCGCGCTTGAAGAGGCAAACCGCGCGCTGGATATCGATCCGAATCGGGTTGATGCGATTGGCCTGCGCGCGCTGACGCTGATGCGATTAGGTGAGCCCGACGCGGCCAAGCAAAGTATGGCGCAAGCACTGCGCTTGGCACCGGATGATCCCGCGCTCCACAACAACATGGGCTGGCTGCTTTGTGAAACCGGTCAGCCTGCTGAGGCCTTGCATTTTTTCGATCGCGCGCTTGCACATAGGCGCTACGTGGCTCCTGCAAATGCGGCGATGAATGCGGGTATCTGTAGTGTGAGGCTCAAGCAGTACGAGCGCGCCGAGCGATATTTCCACCGTGCGCTGCAGGCCGATTCGAGATTGCTTGCCGCGCGTGCGCAGCTGGCGCGGCTAGCCGTGCAGCGTGGTGATGATCGGCAGGTACGCGCGCATTTCAACGTTCTTTTGGCGAGCGCTCAAGCTAGCAGCGAGGACTACGCAATGGCAGTCGATACCGAGCGTCGGCTCGGTGACCGTGACGCTGAACGCAGTATCGCCGCACAGTGGAAACGTGTGTTCCCGGAGTCTCCGCAATTGCAAGCTTATTTGAGTAGCGATATCAATGAGCGATAACGATAAATTCGAGACCTCTGCGTCTGGCGATGATCCGAAGCCACTGCCTGTGCATGAGCAGGTTGAGGGCAGCGAGCAAGCTGAGGGTAGCCAGCAAGTTGAAGGCAGCAAGCAAGTTGAGGGCGCGGAGCTGATAGGAGCTGCTGAGCTAGCTGAGGCCCATCTGTTTGGGCAGACACCAGCGGTCTCTCATCACACCGCGTCTTCCGCAAACGGCGACGATAGTGCGACGTTGGACACTTCGCTTCACAGTGCTAGTGCTGCTGCAGGTGGCTCGGTAGATGTCTCATCGGAAGCGGCAGAGACCGAAATCGTCGCAGCGCATGCGCACGCGCCTGAGCAGGGCTATCAAGCCTTTGTGCCTGAGCAGACGCCTCAGCAATTGCCGGGCGCTACGCTCGCGAAACGGCGCAAAGAGTATCGTTTGTCTGTCGAAGATGTCTCCGCTCGCCTGAAGATATCAACCCGCCAAATCATAGCGCTGGAGTCTGATGATTTCGCCCAACTCGCGAGTATGGCGACGGTGCGCGGTTTCATTCGCTCGTATGCCAAATTGCTCGAGCTAGATCCGGCGCCACTGATCGCTATGCTGTCGAGCGAGCCTAATCCCGCGTTCGACAGCATGGTAGTACGGAGACCGTTGCCCGCGCCCGGCTTGCGCGGTCGGCAGGCACCACCGCCGCGCCGGCGCAACCCAAGCAAATGGCCCTCGGTAATCATGGTGGTGGCTGTGGTGAGCGCACTGGTATTCGCTGCCTACCAGTACGGCTGGTTCTCTGTGCCCAGTGTGGACGTGGACAAGGTGATCAATGCCTTGCCGCCGCTTACTGGTGGCAGAGACACGCCCACGTCAGATGCTGAGAGCGATAAGTCGGGCGCCGGCGCTGACCTGGGCGCTGCCGCTGCGGCCGGCAGTGCGCTCGAGATCAAGGCGCGCGAAGATAGCTGGGTGGAGGTAACCACCGTCGAGGGTGATCGCAGGCTGATATCGCGCCTGATGAAGGCGGGCACGACTGAGCTGGTCGAAGTTCATGAACCAGTCGTGCTGGTGGTGGGCAACGCCGCCGGCGTTGATGCGGCGCTGCGCGGTCAGTCGCTTAATCTGCGCGCGGTTGCCCGTGATAATGTCGCCAAGCTGAGTCTCAAGTAAGGAGTCATTCATGGATCAGCCTGTGTCGCCGATTCCCTCCGGCCCTGTCACGCGCAAGCTCACCCGCCAGGCAATTGTTCGCTACGGAGACCGCGAAGTGCGCGTCGGTGGCGGTGCGCCCGTCATGGTGCAGAGCATGACCAATACCGACACCGGCGATGTGATCGGTACGGCGATACAGGTCAAGGAACTAGCGCGCGCCGGCTCTGAAGTGGTTCGTATTACCGTCAACACGGAAGATGCCGCCGCCGCCGTTCCCCTGATCCGCGAGCAGCTCGACAAAATGGGTGTGGATGTGCCGCTGGTGGGCGATTTTCATTACAACGGCCACCTGCTGCTGACGAAATACCCCGCGTGCGCAGAGGCGCTCTCAAAATACCGTATCAACCCGGGTAATGTGGGGCAGGGTGCTAAGCGCGATACGCAGTTCGCGCAAATGATCGAGGTGGCAAACACATACAACAAGCCGGTGAGAATTGGCGTGAACTGGGGCAGCCTTGACCAGTCGCTGCTGGCAAAAATCATGGATGAAAACGCGCAGCGTAAAACGCCATGGAGCGCGCAGGCGGTGATGTACGAAGCGCTGATCACCTCGGCACTTGATAGCGCGCAGCGTGCCGAAGAACTCGGCATGCCGGGAGACCGTATTGTGTTGTCGTGCAAGGTATCGGGCGTGCAAGACCTGATTGCGGTGTATCGCGAGTTATCGCGGCGTTGCGACTACCCGCTGCATCTTGGACTGACGGAAGCCGGTATGGGTAGCAAAGGTATCGTTGCATCGACAGCGGCGATTGGCGTGCTACTGCAAGAGGGCATCGGCGACACTATTCGGGTGTCCCTCACGCCAGAGCCCGGCGGTGATCGCACCAAGGAAGTCATTGTTGCGCAAGAAATTTTGCAGACCATGGGCTTGCGGAAGTTCACACCGATGGTAATCGCGTGCCCCGGCTGCGGCCGCACCACATCAACCGTGTTCCAAGAGCTCGCTGATCAAATCCAAAGCTATTTGCGCGAGCAAATGCCGGTCTGGAAAACAAGCTACCCCGGCGTGGAAGAAATGAACGTGGCTGTGATGGGCTGTATCGTCAACGGCCCCGGTGAGTCCAAGCACGCCAATATCGGGATCAGTTTGCCCGGGACTGGCGAGTCACCGGCGGCGCCGGTTTTTATTGATGGTCAGAAGTCGGTCACGCTGCGGGGTGAGCGCATTGCTGAAGATTTCCAGTCCATCGTACTGGATTACGTAAAGACCCGTTATGGCAGAGCATAAAAAAGAAAAAATTCTTGGTGTGAAGGGCATGAATGACGTACTGCCCGACGACGCGCCGCTGTGGGAGTTGTTTGAGAATACGGTGCAGTCGGTATTACGCAGCTATGGTTACCAGCAAATTCGCACGCCGATTGTTGAGCCCACCGCGTTGTTTGCGCGTGGGCTTGGTGCTGTCACCGACATCGTCGAGAAAGAGATGTACTCATTCACCGACAGCATGAATGGCGATCAGCTCACGCTGCGGCCCGAAAGTACTGCCGGGGTGGTGCGCTCGGTGCTCGAGCACAACCTGATCTATGACGGGCCCAAGCGGCTTTGGTATTCGGGTCCGATGTTTCGACACGAGCGCCCGCAGCGAGGTCGTTACCGTCAGTTTCATCAAGTTGGTGCCGAGGCAGTAGGATTTTCCGGTCCGGATATTGACGCCGAGTTGATCATGATGTGCCACCGCCTATGGGATGATCTCGGCTTGAGCGACATACGCTTGGAGATCAATTCTATCGGCGACGCTGAAGATCGTCACCGCCATCGGGCTGACCTGATTACCTACTTCGAAAAAAATAGCGACTTGCTGGATGCCGAGGCGAGACGTCGGCTGCACACCAATCCGCTGCGCATTCTGGACACTAAAAATCCGGCCATGCAGGATTTGGTAAACCAAGCACCGCAGCTGCTCGATTACCTAGGCGATGTGTCGCGGGCGCATTTTGATGGACTACAGCGACTGCTCAACGCCAACAACATTCGCTTCACGATCAACCCGCGCTTGGTGCGGGGTATGGACTACTACAACCGCACGGTATTCGAGTGGATTACTGACCAGCTGGGCTCACAGGGCACGGTATGTGGCGGCGGTCGCTACGATCCGCTGGTTGAGATTTTTGGTGGCAAGCCTAGCCCGGCGGTCGGATTTGCGATGGGCGTCGAGCGGCTGCTTGAGTTGATGCGGGCGAGCTCCGGAACGATCAGCGCGGGTCAGTGTGATGTCTATCTGGTACACCAAGGCGATGCGGCGCAATTGCAGGCCTTCATCATGGGCGAGCGTCTGCGGGATGCGGGGCTGGATGTTGTGCTACATTGCGCAGCGCTTGGCGGCGCGGGCGGCTTCAAGGCACAGATGAAGCGCGCCGATGCCAGCGGCGCCGCCTACGCGCTCATACTGGGCGACGATGAAATGGCGCAGGGCGAGGCGACCATCAAGCACTTGCGCGAGGCCGACATGACCAACAACCAACGGCATATCGCATTTGATCAGGTGGTCGATTATCTGATTGATCAGATCGTTGGTGACGGCGCTCATGATCACGGGCATCTGCACGCTGGCCAAGTTCACACGCATCATTAATTAAAAACATCTCATGGCATACGATCACGAAGAGCAAGAACAAATCGCGACGCTAAAAGCGTGGTGGGATAAATACGGCAACCTGGTCACTTGGTTTGTCACCGCGGTCTTACTCGCCTATGCGTCGTGGACGGGTTGGAATTACTGGCAGCGGTCGCAGGCGGCGAAGGCGGCAGTTCTGTACGAAGAACTAGTCAAGGCGGTTGAGGCTAATGACGCGGCCAAGCGAGTTCGTGCGTCTGCGGATCTGAAAGATAAATTCGGTAGCACGGCATACGCGCAGATGGGCGCGCTGATTGTAGCGAGATCTGCGTTCGATGCTGCCGATTTACCGGCCGCGAAAACCGAGCTGCTGTGGGTCTCGGAGCATGGCAAGAACGATGAGTTCAAGGCGATCGCGCGCATACGCCTGGCTGGCGTGCTACTCGATGAAAAAGCCTACGACGAGGGCCTGAAGGTACTGACTGCTGATTTCCCGGATCAATTTGCGGCGCTGGTTGCAGATCGTAAAGGTGACCTCTATGTTGGCCTCAACAAGCTGGATGATGCGCGGCTGGCATACCAAACGGCACTTGAGAAAACCGAAGTCAAGAACCCGGCGCGTCAACTGATACAGCTCAAGCTGGATGCCGTCGGCGGCACACCGAGCAAGGGTTAACAAGGAACGATTGATGAACAGCTCGCTGCGCTGGCTGCGACTAGCTTCTTTAGTGCTGGTCGTAGTATTGGCTTCTTGTTCTATGTTTTCAGGCAAAAAGGCTCGCATTGAGCCCGCGCCGCTGGTCGAGTTCAAACCAAGCCTGACTGTCCGTACGCTGTGGCGCGCCGACATTGGCGCGGCAGGAACGCCGTTTCTGACACCCGCATTCGCCGATGGCAAAGTATTTGCAGCAGGTAGCGGCGGCAAGGTTGTGGCGGTCGACGCCTCGAGCGGGCAGACAACATGGAGCATCACCGTTGATGCCGAAATTGCTGCGGGCGTCGGCGCTGATGCAGCAACCGTAGCAGTCGCGAGCGCGCGCGGAACGGTGTTCGCGTTTGATGCGGCAACCGGCAAGCAGCGCTGGAAAGTGAAGGCGTCGACTGAGGTGTTATCTGCGCCAGCGGTGGGTAGCGGTGTGGTGGTCGTACGCAGCATGGACAACAAGATCGTTGCCTATGATGTCGAGACCGGTGAGCGTCGCTGGCTAGTACAGCGAACAGCGCCAGCGCTCGTGCTGCGCTCGGCGCCGGGTATCGTGATCGCTGACGGCGTAGCGTTCGTTGCCTTGCCTGCCGGTCGGCTATTGGCAATTAACACAGCGACCGGCGTCGCTCGCTGGGACGCGCCGGTGGCCGAGCCGCGGGGCGCTACTGAGCTCGAGCGCGTCGCTGATGTTTCCGGTTTGCCCGCCTTGCTCGGGCGCGACATCTGCGCCACCGCGTACCAAGGCCGAATTGCCTGCATGGATACATCAAACGGTAGCTTGCGCTGGGCGCGAGAGTTTTCGGCGGATGCCGGTCCCGCCATGGATCAGCGCTATGTATTTGCCGCCGATGAGATCGGCGTACTGGCTGGTTTTTCGCGTGATACCGGGGGTAGCCTTTGGCGCAGCACTGCACTACGTGGGCGAGGCTTGTCTGCTCCGGTGTCTTTCGGACGTGCGGTGGTCGTCGGCGATAAAGAGGGCTATCTGCATTTCCTGTCACGCGAAGAAGGCGCTATGCTGGCCCGCCTGAATACCGGCTCACAGGTGCGCGCCGCGCCGGTTGTGACAGGTGCAAACTTGGTGGTGCAAACGGTTGATGGCAAACTGATTGCGCTCACCACCGAGTAATCTCAAGCTGTGGTCTAGCGCTGCATGAGCGCAAAACCTGGCCTAGTCCGGAACCTCAACTCGCCATGAAACCCGTGATCGCCCTGGTCGGGCGGCCGAATGTCGGCAAATCTACGCTCTTCAATCGTATGACGCGCTCGCGTGATGCGCTGGTGGCGGATTTTCCCGGACTTACGCGCGACCGCCACTACGGCGAAGGGCGCATCGGCAAGCGTCCGTTTCTCGTGATCGATACCGGTGGCTTTGAGCCGGTAGCCAAAGAGGGCATCTTGCGCGAGATGGCCAAGCAGACACAGCAGGCCATTGCCGAGGCCGACATCGTCTTGTTCTTGGTCGATGGTCGTCAGGGATTGACGCCACACGATAAAACCATCACTGATTTTTTACGGAAAGCAGGACGTAAGGTCATGCTGGTAGTGAACAAATCCGAGGGTATGCGATACACCAGCGTCGCGTCGGATTTTTACGAACTGGGGCTTGGTGACCCTTGCGTCATCTCTGCCGCGCACGGTGATGGCGTGCCTGATTTGGTCGAGTCGGCGCTCGATGAATTAGTCGAGAATAACTCGGAGGCGCCAGATCAGCCCGACCAGCGCGGCATTCGTATTGCGATTGTTGGTCGGCCTAATGTGGGCAAGTCAACCATGGTCAATGCCTTACTCGGCGAGGAACGGGTGATTGCGTTCGACATGCCGGGTACCACGCGTGACTCGATTGAAATACCATTTGAACGTGACGGGCGTCACTACGCATTGATTGATACTGCCGGCATTCGTCGCAAGGGTAAAGTGTTCGAAGCGATCGAGAAATTCTCCGTCGTAAAAACACTGAAGTCGATTGCTGATGCGAATGTTGTGCTGTTGCTGTTGGATGCGCAGCAGGACATTTCTGAGCAAGACGCGCATATCGGTGGTTTTGTGTTGGAAGCGGGTCGCGCGTTGGTGGTTGGTGTGAACAAGTGGGACGGTCTTGATCAAGACAAACGAGAACACATCAAACGCGAGATCGAACGCAAGCTATCTTTTCTTTCATTTGCCAAGATGCATTTCATTTCCGCCATCAAGGGTGCGGGCATACCACCGATGATGAAATCCATCAACGCTGCCTACGAGGCGGCGATGAAGAATCTGCCGACGCCGCAGCTGACGCGTGCCCTTCAAGAAGCGGTAGACCACCAGCAGCCACGCCGCAAGGGATCGGTTCGCCCGAAACTTCGTTTCGCTCATCAAGGCGGTCAAAACCCGCCCATCATTATTGTGCATGGCAACGCATTAGATGGCATAGACCCGAGCTACAAACGGTATCTGGAGAAACATTTTCGCGAAAGTTTCGGGCTGGTGGGCACGCCGCTGCAGATAGAGTTTCGCTCTGGAAAAAACCCCTTCTCAAAAACGGATTAGCGAGGATTTTGCGCGACGCCGTTTGCCAGCGAGTGCCAAAATCGATTACAGTCTGAGTTGCCAGTGATTGGGGCGTTCACCTCCGTCAAATGTGAAAAACAATCCGCTGAACTTATAAGAATACGGAGCATCCATGAGCAACAAAGGGCAACTGCTGCAGGATCCATTCCTCAACGCCTTGCGAAAAGAACACGTGCCAGTATCTATTTATCTTGTTAATGGCATCAAGCTGCAGGGGCATATCGAGTCCTTCGATCAGTACGTTGTGTTGCTGCGCAACACAGTCACCCAAATGGTGTACAAGCACGCGATCTCTACGGTTGTACCCGCGCGCGCGGTCAATCTGCAACAAGCCACCTCAGAGTCCGAGTCTGAGTAAGTCGCTCTCGCCTCGCGACCCTCGGTCCGGGGCTGCCTGATGCGCGCTGTTATGGTCGGCGTGGACTTCGGCAAAGGCGACTTTCACGCCAGCCTCGAAGAACTCGCGCTGTTGTCCACCTCTGCCGGCGCACAGCCGGTGGCGGCCGTCACCGGGCGGCGCTCAAGCCCGGACGCGTCACTGTTCGTGGGTTCGGGCAAAGCAGATGAAATAGCAGAGGCCTTGACCGACCTGGGCGCGGATTTGGCGATCTTTAACCATGCGCTCTCGCCAGCGCAGCAGCGCAATCTCGAGCGACACCTCAAAGTGCGCGTGATCGACCGCACCAGCCTGATACTCGATATCTTTGCCCAACGCGCAAAAAGTCACGAGGGTAAGGTGCAGGTCGAGCTAGCGCAGCTACAGCATCTGGCCACGCGTCTGGTGCGTGGCTGGACTCACCTTGAGCGGCAGAAGGGTGGTATCGGGCTGCGAGGCCCCGGCGAGACCCAGCTGGAGACCGATCGACGTCTGATCGGTGAGCGGGTCAAGATGTTACGGTCCAAGCTGGAAAAACTGCAGCGCCAGCGACTGACTCAGCGGCGCGCGCGCGAGCGCAGCGCAACATTTTCCGTATCGCTTGTCGGTTACACCAATGCGGGTAAGTCAACCCTGTTTAACAATATGACAAAGGCAGGTGCCTACGCTGCTGACCAGTTATTCGCCACGCTGGATACCACCTCGCGCCGCATGCACCTGGGCGAGGCAGGCAATGTTGTGCTGTCCGATACCGTCGGTTTCATCCGGGAGCTGCCAACGCAATTGGTGGCGGCTTTTCGCGCCACTTTGGAGGAAACCATACACGCTGATCTGCTGCTGCATGTTGTTGATGCCGTCAGCCCGGTGCGCGATGAACAGATTTTACAAGTGAATCAAGTGCTGGCCGAGATCGGCGCAGACCATATTCCCCAAATTCTGGTGTGGAACAAGATCGATGTTGGCGTACGAGGCCCCGGCGTCGAATATGATGAATATGATAAAATTCTCCGCATTTTTGTGAGTGCGAAAACCGGCGAAGGCATTGATTTGCTTCGTAATGCGATCGCTAGCAGCGCTCAGCACTCCCACCGACCGCACAACTCCACCGCATGTTCGGATCAATAAGAAAAAAATTTGGCCTGAAATTCTCCTTGAACGACCCTCGCTGGGGTCGCGGGTCTCAGGACAATGACAACAAAGAGCCGCGGCAAACGGGCCGACCGAATGATGGCCCGCCTGATCTCGACCAATTGTGGCGCGATTTCAATCAGCGTATCAACCGACTGCTGCGCGGTAAGGGCGGCGGCGGTACGGGTGGCGGCTCGGGCAACGAGGGCGATGACGACGCACGCGGCGCGGGCATTAGCGCAGGCGTTGCAGGCGCGGTGATTGTGTTTTTGTGGTTAGTGAGCGGGTTCTTCATTATCCAAGAAGGTCAAACCGGCATCGTGCTCACTTTCGGTAAATACAGCCACTCTGCGCAGCCGGGCTTCAATTGGCGTTGGCCTTACCCGATACAGACCCAGGAAACCGTCAATCTCTCGCAGGTTCGTACGGTTGAGGTGGGTTACCGAAGCAATGTACGTAACAAGCTGGCGCGCGAGTCGCTCATGCTGACCGATGACGAGAACATCATCGACATTCAATTCGCTGTGCAGTACCGGCTGAAAGATGCATCGGCATGGGTATTCAATAATCGAGACCAGGAAGAAACCGTTAAACAAGTCGCTGAGACTGCCATCCGTGAAGTCGTCGGCAAATCGAAGATGGATTTCGTGTTGTACGAAGGGCGCGAGAAAGTTGCGTTTGATACCAGTGCCTTGATGCAGCAGATCCTTGATCGCTACGCGACGGGCGTACTGGTGGCCAATGTCACCATGCAAGCTGTACAGCCACCAGAGCAGGTACAGGCAGCGTTCGATGATGCCGTGAAAGCCGGCCAGGACCGCGAGCGCCAGAAGAACGAGGGCCAGGCCTACGCCAACGATGTGATTCCCAAGGCGCGCGGTGCGGCGTCGCGTTTGATGCAGGAATCCGAAGGCTACCGGGCGCGCGTGGTCGCTAACGCAGAGGGTGAGGCAGCGCGCTTTAACAAGGTGTTGGTCGAGTATCAGCGCGCGCCTGGCGTGATGCGTGATCGTCTATACATCGAGGCGATGCAGCAGATCTTTGCGAGCACGACCAAGATCATGGTCGACACCAAGAGCAACAACAGCATGATTTACCTGCCGCTCGATAAGTTAATCGCGCAGACAGCTGCTGAGGCAGCGGCGGGCGTTGCGCCACCGCCGACCACGCCTGCGTCATCGGCACTTGAGGCGTCGGTGAATGAAGGCAAGCCGGACAGAAATCGCGAGCGCAGTATGCGCGATCGGGAGAGTCGATAATGAGTCGGCTGATATCTTACGTAATCGCAGCGTTAATTGCGCTGGCTTTGCTGTCTTCGATGCTGTTCGTGGTGGATCAGCGCCAGTACGCGATCGTGTTCGCCTTGGGTGAGGTCAAGCAGGTCATCAAAGACCCCGGGCTGCACTTCAAGCTGCCGCCGCCGTTTCAAAATGTGATGTTCCTCGACAAGCGTATTCTCACGCTTGATACACCCGAGCCGGATCGCTTCATCACAGCGGAAAAGAAAAACATCCTGGTTGACGCCTTCGTCAAATGGCGGATTGCTGACCCTCGCTTGTACTTCGTGTCCTTCAGCGGCGACGAGCGTCGCGCACAAGACCGTATGGCGCAGATCATCAAAGCGGCGCTTAATGAAGAAATCACCAAGCGCACTGTTCGCGAGGTGATCTCAGGCGAGCGCGGCAAAGTGATGGATGCGATTCGTAACAAGGTGGCTACCGAGGCTACACAAATCGGCGCACAAATTCTGGATGTTCGGTTGAAGCGCGTTGATTACGTCGAGCAAATCAATAATTCGGTCTACGAGCGGATGAAATCCGAGCGGGTCAGGGTGGCTAACGAGTTACGCTCCACGGGCTCTGCCGAGTCTGAAAAAATTCGTGCAGATGCCGACCGTCAGCGAACCGTGATCCTGGCGGAAGCCTATCGTCAGGCTGAGGCGATTCGCGGTGACGGAGACGCCAAGGCCGCCCGCATCTACTCGGATGCGTTCGGCAAGAACCCCGAATTCTATAAATTCATGCGCAGCCTGGAGGCTTACAAAGACAGCTTCAAGACGCGTAGCGATGTGTTGTTGATCGATCCGAACTCGGAATTCCTCCGGTACTTCAAGACCCCCGGCGGCGCCAAGAAATAAGGTGGGCTGTGGGTTACTCTTTACTGGCCGCGCTCGGCCTGCTTTTTGTGCTTGAGGGGCTGCTGCCCCTGCTGGCACCGCAGCGGTGGCGCAAAACCTTCTTGCAAATCGCCCAACTCTCCGACGGCCAGATCCGTTTTTTTGGGCTGGTCGCGATCCTGTTTGGTATCCTCTTGCTCGCCTTCCATCTTTTCACCCTTCCTGCCTGATCTCCCATGCCCAACTGGCTGCTGCCCGAGAATGTTGCTGATGTCTTGCCGTCCGAGGCGCGCAAGACAGAGGAGGTACGTCGTGCCATGCTCGACCAGTTCCGCAGCTACGGCTACGAGTTGGTGGCGCCGCCGCTGCTGGAGTACGTTGAGTCACTGATGCCGGTGCAAGATCAGGACCTCGATCTGCGCATGTTCAAGTTGGTCGATCAGCTATCTGGGCGCACCATGGGCATTCGGGCCGATATGACGATTCAAGTCGCTCGCATCGACGCGCACCTGCTTAACCGCCCGGGCGTGGTGCGGCTCTGCTACGCGGGTGCGCTGTTACATACACGGCCCTCCGGATTTCACTCGACGCGTGAGCCGCTGCAGGTGGGTGCCGAGATTTATGGTCACGCTGGTCTTGAGGCTGATGTCGAGATACAGGCGCTGGCGCTGGCCTCGCTTAAGCTGGCGGGGTTATCTGAGCTCACGCTCGACCTGTCCCATGCCGGGGTATTGGACGCTGTTATTGAGGATGATCCGCGTGCCAAGAGCGAGCGATCGACGTTGATTGGCCTCCTGCGCTCCAAGGATATGCCCGCGTTGCGTCAATGGGTGAAGCGCTACGGGTCCTCGGTGCGTGATGCGATCCTGACCCTCGCCGCATTACGCGGAGGTATCGGGGTGCTGGATACGGCCAGACACGCGCTACCTCGCAAAGCAGCGATTGATCAGGCCTTGAATGCCTTGTCGCAAATGGCTGAGGCCGCGACTGGCGCGAGCATTAATATTGATCTGGCTGATTTGTCGGGCTATCAGTATGAAAGCGGCGTGACCTTCGCGATCTATGTTCCCGGCTTGCCCAATGCAGTGGCGCGTGGGGGGCGCTACGACGAAGTCGGAGAGGCTTTCGGTCGCGCGCGACCGGCAACCGGTTTCTCGATGGATCTGCGGGAAATTGTTGTCTTGCTGCCGGTAACGCCACCGGTGCCGGCGATCAGCGCGCCGTGGCGACAAGACGAAGCACTACAAACGTTCATTGCACAATTACGGCTGCAGGGAGAGATTGTGATTCAACACTTCCCGGGACAGTCGCCTGACCCGCAGGAGTTTGATTGCGATCGCGAAATTGTCGAGCAAAACGGAAAGCTCATTATCAAGCCGCTGCGTTGACAGCGGACATCACAAGAGACTGAATCATCATGGCTAGAAACGTCGTAGTCATCGGCACGCAGTGGGGCGATGAGGGCAAGGGGAAAGTCGTCGATTGGCTGACCGATCACTCGCAGGGCGTGGTGCGCTTTCAGGGCGGCCACAACGCTGGACATACCTTGGTGATTGGCGGACAAAAAACCGCACTGCAGCTCATACCCTCCGGGATCATGCGCGCTGGTGTCGCGTGTTACATCGGCAATGGCGTTGTGCTGTCTGTGCCTGACTTGCTGCGCGAAATCGATAAGCTGGAAGCATCAGGTGTTGAGGTCACCTCACGCTTGAAAGTGTCGGAAGCGTGTCCGGTGATTCTGCCGAATCACACGGCGCTTGATGCTGCGCGCGAGGCCGCGCGAGGCGCCGCCAAAATTGGTACCACGGGTAAAGGCATCGGCCCTGCCTACGAAGACAAAGTTGCGCGTCGTGCAATTCGCGTCGCTGATCTGCTCAACGAGCGCCGCTTTGAAGAGAAGCTGCGCGAGAATCTGGATTATCACAACTACGTGTTAGTGCATTATCTGAAGGCAGAAGCGATCGACTTCAATAAAACTTTCGATGATGCGCTAAGCACTGCGCCTCGCTTGCGCCCGATGGTGACCGATGTCTCGAGTGCTTTGCATGCAGCGCATAAAGCCGGTGCGAATTTATTGTTTGAGGGCGCGCAGGGTAGTCTTCTGGATGTCGATCACGGTACCTACCCCTACGTCACGTCGAGTAACTGTGTTGCGGGCAACGCCGCAGCGGGTGCGGGCGTGGGTCCCAACATGCTGCACTACGTCTTAGGGATCACCAAGGCTTACACCACTCGAGTTGGTTCTGGTCCGTTTCCTTCCGAGTTGCCAACCGATGCCGGCATTGGGCAGCACCTGGCCAAGGTAGGTTTCGAGTTTGGTACGGTCACCGGACGTCCGCGCCGCTGCGGTTGGTTCGATGCTGCGTTGTTGAGGCGTTCGGTACAAATCAACGGTGTATCCGGGATGTGCTTGACCAAGCTGGATGTGCTCGATGGCTTGGACACTCTGAGGCTATGCGTCGGTTACAAGCTCAACGGAAAAACCGTTGATGTCTTTCCTGTCGGCGCTGAAGAAGCGGCGGCGTGTGAGCCCATCTACGAAGACATGCCGGGCTGGAAGCAGCCTACGGTCGGCGCAAGTAGCATGGACGCATTACCTGCTGCCGCGCGCGCCTATATCAGCCGCATTGAAGAATTGGTTGGTGTGCCGGTGGATATGGTATCGACCGGGCCGGATCGTCGCGAGACCATCGTGTTGCGGCATCCGTTCAATGCGCAACCTGGCTAACACCGATGGTCGGCGATTCAGGTCATCGCTGGATTGATTGGGATGAGTACCATCGGCTGATCGAGCGCTTGGCTGCCATCGTGCATGAATCGGGATACACCTTTGATCATGCATTGTGTCTTGCTCGCGGTGGCTTACGCGTCGGTGACGTATTTTCGCGGCTATTTCGCGTGCCGCTGTCGATACTTTCAACCAGTTCATACCGAGAGGCCCTCGGCACCCAGCGCGGAGAGCTGGCGATATCGAATAGCATCACCTCGAACGCCGGCCCGCTGTCTGGCAGGGTGCTGTTGCTTGATGATCTGGTCGACTCCGGCGTCACGCTTGCGGGCGTGCCGCACTACCTTCAACAAAACTACCCCGGCATTACCGAGATTCGCTCCGCGGTGATCTGGTTCAAGGCCTGCTCGGTCACTCAGCCCGATTATTTTGTAGAGTATCTGCCGGATAACCCATGGATTCATCAGCCATTTGAGATTTACGACGAGATGGCGCCGGATCGCCTTACCTCAGCACGATCCAATAAATAAGCTTGCATGCCGGACCTTTCTCGTCCCTCACGCACAGCACGCAGGTGCTGTGCTCGTGTACACCAAAAAAAAGAGGCTGCTTTCGCAACCTCTGTTTTTTGGTGCCCACGGAGGGACTCGAACCCCCACACCTTGCGGCACATGGACCTGAACCATGCGCGTCTACCAATTCCGCCACGTGGGCTAAAAGGAGCAGGATTATAGTGGCTCAGGGGAAAAAGTCAAATAAGGCCTATTCCCGCGCTAAGTGGTTTTCGAGTCGCTCGGTTACACTAGCGTCGCTATTCTGCCCATCCAATCAAACGTTCTTTGAGCACTTACCCTTACAGCATTCCCAGTCGAGAGGATATCCTCGGCATCTTGCGTACCGCTACTGAGCCGCAAACGCTTGCCGCTATCGCTAAAGCGCTGGCGGTGAAGGATGATGAGCTTGATGGCTTGACGCGGCGTCTGGTGGCCATGGAGCGTGACGGGCAAATCAAACCGGATCGGCGCGGCCGATTGCAGCTTGCCAATACATCGAGTTTCATCGAAGGCACTGTATCTGCACATCGTGACGGCTATGGATTTTTACTGCCCGATGATGGCGAGGATATTTTCTTGCCTGAGCGAGAGATGCAAAAGGTACTGCACGGCGATCGGGTGCAAGTACGGGTGACGGGTCTTGATCGTCGTGGTCGACCCGAGGGCACGATTGTCGAGGTCGTTAGCCGTGCTAATTCGCACATCATTGGCCGTCTCGTGAACGAAAACGGTGTTTGGCTGGTGGTGCCGGAAGATAAACGCATTAGCCACGACATCCTGCTGGCTAGTTCAGTGGGCGAGGCAAAAGCCGGTCAAGTGGTCAGCGTTGAACTCACCGAGCAGCCTTCGCGCTACTCGCAGCCCGTCGGAAAAATTGCTGAGGTGTTGGGCGAGATTGATGACCCCGGCATGGAGATCGAGATCGCTGTACGTAAGTACGGCGTCCCGCATGAATTTTCAGCAGCGGCGCAAAAGTTGGCTGCCGCTTTGCCATCTGAAGTCGGTGACAACGACCTTGATGCGCGTGTCGATTTGCGTGACATACCGTTAGTGACGATTGATGGTGAAGACGCGCGTGATTTCGATGATGCGGTGTATTGCGAGCCCTGCAAGATCGGTCGCGCGAAAGGTTACCGTTTAATCGTGGCGATTGCGGATGTCAGCCATTACGTCAAACCGAATGACGCGCTTGATATTGACGCGCTCGAGCGTAGTACCTCGGTGTATTTCCCGCGGCGTGTGATACCGATGCTGCCGGAAAAATTATCTAATGGTTTGTGCTCGCTGAACCCGGAAGTTGACCGTCTCACGCTGGTGTGTGATGCCGTCATCAGCATGAGCGGAGAAATTCATGCCTACCAGTTTTATCCAGCGGTCATCCACTCGGCAGCGCGGCTGACCTATACCGAAGTGGCGGCGGTGCTCGCTAACACGCGCGGGCCAGAGGCGCAGCGTCGGCCGGGCTTGTTGCCGCATCTTCAGAATTTGTACGATTTGTTCCAGGTGTTGCTGGCAGCGCGCAAACAACGTGGCGCGATGGATTTCGAAACCACCGAGACCTATATCGTTGTCAATGCCGCTGGCAAGATCGAGAAGATCCTGCCGCGTACGCGCAATGATGCGCATCGGGTGATTGAAGAATGCATGCTCGCCGCCAATGTCTGCGCCGCAGACTTTGTGCATCGGCATGAGCACCCGGCGCTGTACCGTATCCACGCAAGCCCATCGGAAGAAAAGCTGAATCAGCTGCGTACGTTCCTCAAGCAGCTCGGTTTATCACTCGGTGGTGGCAATTCACCAGCGGCTTCGGATTACGCGCAGCTGATGGACAAAATCCACGGCCGGCCGGATGCGGTGCTGTTGCAGACCATGCTGCTACGTTCGATGCAGCAAGCGGTTTACAGTCCCGAGAATATTGGCCATTTTGGCTTGTCGTATCAGGCGTATGCGCATTTCACCAGCCCGATTCGGCGCTACCCGGATTTACTGACCCATCGCGCAATCAAGGCGATTTTGCAAGGCAAGCGCTACCATCCCAAGGGTATTGAAACCGAGACACTGAACACCAACCTCTCGCCGATGGCGCGCAAATTACTCGCGCGGGATCGCGCCAGCGGCAAGAAGCGTGCGGAAGGTGATTTGGCGATCTGGGAATCACTCGGCATACACTGCTCGGCGAATGAGCGGCGCGCCGATGAGGCATCGCGTGATGTTGAGGCTTGGCTGAAGTGCTATTTCGTGCGCGACAAACTGGGCGAAGAATTTACCGGCACGATTTCTGGTGTCGCATCCTTCGGTATTTTTGTGCAGCTGGATGCGCTGTACATCGAAGGTATGGTGCACGTGACGGATTTAGGCGCTGATTATTTTCAATATGATGAGGCTCGCCATGAGCTGCGCGGCCAGCGTACCGGTATTCGTTATCAACTGACCGACCGAGTCACCGTGCAAGTCAGTCGGGTCGATCTGGATGCGCGTCGTATTGACCTGAGATTAGTTCACCAGCCGGACATCCACACGCAGATCAAGAAAGAGTCGCGTCGTGCCGATGCAGAGCACGTGCGTAGCGGGTTGTTTGGCGCAAAAAAAGCAGCAAAGAAAACGACCAAAAAAGCCGCTGCCGCCAAACCAGAAAGCGCCAAGGCACGCAAGAGCGCGAAGAAGACGAATGGCGGTGGTGCATCGCGCACTGGCCGTAAAAAGCGTAAGTAGGTGACTTTGAAATCGAAACTTATTTTCGGCTTTCACGCGGTGACCGCGCGTCTGCGGCTGGATGCCTCGACCGTGCAAGAAATTTATGTCGATTCATCCCGGCATGACCGGCGCATGGGAGATTTGCTGCGTGCCGCCAAGGGTGCGAATGTCCGTGTGATACAGGCAGATGATCAGCGCCTGGATGCGATGGTTGGAACGCGTCGCCATCAAGGTGTAGTTGCCCGCGCGGGTGAGTTATCGTTAGCGCGTAACCTGGCTGAGTTACTCGACATGATTCAAGGTCCGCCGCTCTTGCTGCTGCTTGATGGCGTGACGGATCCGCATAACCTTGGCGCTTGCTTGCGCGTAGCCGATGGCGCTGGTGCGCATGCGGTGATTGCGCCCAAGGACCGCGCTGTAGGTTTGAATGCCACCGCCAGCAAAGTCGCCAGCGGCGCTGCAGACACCGTGCCCTACATCACGGCAACCAATTTGGCACGCACCATGCGTGAGCTGCAAGAGCGCGATATCTGGCTCACTGGCACTACTGATGACGCCGACCAGAGCCTGTTCGATCTTGACTATACCGGCGGCACTGCGTTCGTGATGGGCTCGGAAGGCGAGGGGATGCGACGCCTGACCCGCGAGAACTGTGATCGTCTGGTGAGCCTGCCGATGATGGGGGCGGTTGAGAGTCTGAATGTCTCGGTTGCTTCCGGGGTGTGCTTGTATGAGGCACGCCGGCAGCGGTTGGTTGCGTCGCGTGGGTAAAATGTCGGGATCAGTCCCGGAGTTCTGACATGTTCAGCCGTATCAACGAAGATATCAGCAGCATCATGCAGCGTGATCCCGCGGCGCGTAGTCGCTGGGAGGTGTTGACGTGCTACCCCGGCTTGCACGCGATCATAATGCACCGCTGGGCAAACGCTTGCTGGCGCATCGGCCTGAAGTGGTTGGGCCGTTTTATCTCCTATGTCTCGCGTGCCATGACGGGTATTGAAATCCACCCCGGTGCAACCATAGGGCAGCGCGTCTTCATCGATCATGGTTTTGGTGTCGTGATCGGTGAGACTGCAGAAATTGGTGATGACTGCACTATCTACCAAGGCGCTACCTTGGGTGGCACATCACTAAGCAAAGGCAGCAAGCGTCATCCCACTCTGGGTCGTGGTGTGATTATTGGCGCGGGTGCGCAGGTATTGGGTGGATTCACCGTGGGCGATGGCGCGAAGGTCGGTTCGAATGCCGTTGTGGTGAAGGCGGTACCGCCTGGTGCTACGGCGGTGGGAAACCCGGCACGGGTCATCGAGAAAGATGCGCATGGCGAGCGCGATGATGCGGCAGCGCGCATGTTTGCTGCCTATGGTTTGACATCGAATGGTGACGATCCGCTGTCCAAAGCCTTGCACGGTCTGATCGACAATGCGGCGTCGCAGGAAATGCAGCTTCAGAAAATTATTGCGGCGCTCAACGCTGCAGGCATCGCGGTAGAGGATGTCGCGCCCTCAGACCGCTTCAACGCAGAGCAACTTAACAAACTGGTTGAGTAGCGGGTCGGTATATCGGCTTGCTTATGCGCTTGCTGATGCGCTTGTGCTGATTAAGTGCCGGCGCGTTCGAGTTCAAGCAGCCTGAGCACTTTGCGCTGTACCTTGCCGGTCGTTGTCATGGGTAGCGCATCAATAAATTCGATCTCCCTGGGATACTCATACGGCGCAAGTTGAGCGCGCACATGGTCCTGCAGGTCTTGGATGAGTTCAGCGTCTTGTTGCTCGCCCCGCGGTGTGTCAGGCGTGAGGACGATAAACGCTTTGATCAGGTTGCCGCGTTGTGCGTCTGGCTTGGGCACTACGGCCGCGTTCGCCACGGCAGCATGCTTCACCAGACAGTTCTCGATTTCTGACGGCCCAATACGGTAGCCTGCTGCCTTGAACATGTCGTCGGCGCGACCGCGATACCAGAGATAGCCATCGCTATCCATCTCGGCCAGATCGCCGGTCATCAACCAGTCACCATGGTACTTTTCCTTACTCGCCTCGGGCTTGCGCCAGTAGCCATTGAAAATGACCGGATCCGGATGACCGTGAATATCGTAGCGATGTAGTGCAACCTCGCCGATCTGACCAGGCGCCACCAGTGAACCGGTATCGTCAAGTAGCGCAACCCGGTGCCCGGGATAGGGCTTGCCCATACTGCCAGCACGCGCTGGCCATTGCACTGCGCAGTTACCCACCAGATAGTTGGCCTCGGTTTGTCCAAACATCTCGTTTACCGTGACCCCAAGTGCTTGCTGCGTCCACTGAAAAACTGCGTCGCCGACTGCCTCGCCTGCACTCATGATCGCGCGCAGCTTAAGCTGATAGCTGTGACGAGGATGAGGTACTGCTTTCATCATCAGTTTCAGTGCAGTTGGGAAGAGAAAGGTATTGGTGACTTGATGTCGCTCCATTAGCTGGAACGCATGCTCCGGCGAGAACCGCTCTCGACTAGCGACAATCGTTTGGCCAAAGTACAGTGTCGGAAGCAGCGCATCCATCAAGCCGCCTGTCCAGGCCCAGTCAGCGGGTGACCAGAACACATCGCCGTGTTGCGGAAACCAGTTCTGCGACGCGACGAAACCGGGCAGGTTGCCGATTAAGGCGGCCTGCGGTATCAGCGCACCTTTTGACGATCCCGTGGTACCGCTGGTGTAAATCAGAATTGCCGGGTCGTTAGCGCGAGTGACGACTGCTGCAAAATCACTTGGCGCTTCGGCGAGTGCCTCGTGCCATGCGACCAGATCACTACGCAGCGCATCTACCGCGAGCACATGCTCGAGCGCGGGACAATCCGCTCGCACGGCATCGATGACTACGATCGCGCTGCTATCGACTATCGCCACTGCTGTCTCGCTATCTTGAAGGCGATAGGCCATCGCCTCCGGACCGAATAGCACTGATAGCGGCATGGCGATGGCGCCAAGTTGCTGACACGCGATATGCGCCACCGCGACCTCCGGCCGCTGCGACATCACAATCGCAACGCGTGTGCCTGATTCAACGCCGCGCGAACGCAGCACATGACTAAGCCGGTTAGCATCTTGCTGAAGCATGGCGTAAGTGACAGCCTGATGCTCTTTGGTCGCGTCATCGACCACAATCGCTGCGCGGTGGGCGTGCTCAGGATGCCTGGCCCAGCGCCCGCAGCAGAGCTCGGCGATGTTGCAGTTATCAGGTACCCACCAACGGAAAGATTGGTAGAGGGCGTCATAGTGATCGACGGCTGCCATCGGAGGTGTGCGGTGTGTCGCCTATAATTTCATGCTTGGATACTAGCCCCCGCCGCCGGCGAAGGCAATCCAGAGCCCGTTCCCGCCATGCCGACCTATTCAAGCACTTCCCGATCCGAGTTTCTGACCCTGCGTGGCCTACGAATGCACCTGCGGCACTGGGGTAAAGATGCTGCGCCCAAGCTGTTCATGCTGCATGGCTGGATGGATGTGTCGGCGTCATTTCAGTTCGTGGTCGACGCCTTGGCTCACGATTGGCACGTGATTGCGCTCGACTGGCGTGGCTTCGGATTATCCGAGCGCGTCGCAAACGATTGCTACTGGTTTCCCGACTACTTGGCAGATCTCGACGCCGTGCTGGATGCCATCTCACCTGAGCAGGCAGTAAGCCTAGTGGGGCACAGCATGGGCGGCAATGTCGCTACTCTCTATGCAGGCGTGCGTCCGCAGCGTGTTTCGCGCTTGATCAATTTGGAAGGTTTCGGGCTCGCCAATCCAGTGCCGGCCCAAGCGCCGAAGCGGTACGCGCAGTGGCTGGATGAGTTACGCGAACCGCCGTCGATGCGAAGCTATCCGAGCCGTGAGGCGGTGGCGGAGCGCTTGAGAAAGAACAACCCGAGACTGACTCCTGAGCGGGCGCTGTTTTTATCGGATCATTGGGCGGCGTCAGATGCACACGGCGAGTGGCACATACAGGGCGACCCCAAGCACAAAATCGTGAGCGCCAATTTGTATCGAACCGAGGAGATACTGGCTTGCTGGCAGCAGATCACGGCCCCGGTACTCTGGGTTGAGGCAGAGCACACGGATGTGTGGCGCTGGATGCGGCCGAAAGCCGAAGTTCGCGCCGAGATTGATCGTCGGATGCGCGTTATCCCTGATGTTCGATCTGCGCTGATCAATGACGCGGGGCACATGTTGCACCATGATCAGCCTGAGGCGCTGGCGCACTTGATCGAGGATTTCCTTACTGTGTGAGCGGCGCACGCCGACAGGGCGTCGGGCGTACAATGACACCTTGAACGCAGCAAATCTTTTCCGAGCATCTCCATGTTGAACGCCGATATGCACTGTCACTCGATCGTGTCGGACGGCACACTCACGCCCACCGCATTGGCGCAACGGGCTAAAGCCAACGGCGTAGCGCTGTGGGCGCTCACGGATCATGACGAAATCGACGGTATCGCCGAGGCGCGTGCCGCCGCTGACGCGGTCGGACTGCGGTTCATGGCCGGTGTCGAGATATCAATCACCTGGTCTGGAAGGACCGTGCATATTGTGGGTTTGGGTGTCGACGAGCACGACCCCGAACTGTGCGCGGGGCTTGCCTCGGTGCGCGGCGGGCGTGAGCGCCGAGGGCGCGAGATTGCTGAATCCTTGGCACAGGCGGGGATTCACGGTGCCTTTGAGGGCGCGATGCAGCACGCGGGTAATCCCGAGATGCTGGGGCGCACCCATTTCGCAAGATTTCTCGTCGAAACCGGCATCCGACCCACGGTGGCGGACGTGTTCAAGCACTACTTGGTCGAGGGCAAGCCCGGTTACGTGCCACACCGCTGGGGCGATTTGGAGCACGCGGTCCAATGGATTCGCGGCGCCGGTGGTCGCGCGGTAATTGCTCATCCGGCCCGCTACGGGTTAACCGAGTTGCAACAACAGGCGCTGATCGAGGCGTTCAAAGATATCGGCGGCGAGGGCATCGAGGTGGTTACGGGCAGTCACACGCCGGAGGAGTACCAGCGCTACGCGCAGGTTGCGCGCCACATGGGTCTGATGGCCTCGCGCGGATCAGACTTCCATGGCGTGACAGAATCCGGGGCGGACCTGGGTTCATTGCCGCCGCTGCCCGCCGATCTCAAGCCGGTTTGGTACGATTGGTAAGAGATTCTCAACATCACTGATAAAAAACCTTCGGCTTTATCTGAGTTGAATTCCGGCCCAAGCGTCGCCACATCCGTTCGCACGTGGCCATAATTCGCCTCTGAATGCGGCTACGATCCGCATATATTCACTGAGTCTTCTTCGGAGACCGATCCATGAAAAGAATTATCTTGTTTGTCCTCACGAACATCGCCGTGATCGCGGTCATGTCGATCGTGCTGTCGGTGCTGGGTGTTGATCGTTTCCTGACTTCTCAGGGCCTGAACGTTGGCAGCTTGCTGGTGTTCTCATTGGTGGTGGGCTTCACCGGCGCGATTTTTTCGCTCCTGATCAGCAAGCCGATGGCGAAGTGGAGCACCGGCGCGAACGTGATCGAGCACCCGCAAAACGAGACCGAGCGCTGGCTACTCGACACAGTGCGCCGGCTAGCTGATCGCGCGGGTATCGGTATGCCAGAGGTAGCCGTCTACGAGGGTGAGCCGAACGCCTTCGCTACGGGTGCTTTTCGCGACGAGGCACTGGTGGCGGTGTCTACCGGGCTGCTGATGAACATGACGCGCGATGAAGTCGAAGCCGTGTTGGGGCACGAGGTGGCGCACATTGCCAACGGCGACATGGTGACCATGACCCTGATTCAAGGCGTGACGAACACCTTCGTTGTTTTCCTCTCGCGGATTGTCGGCTACGTGGTCGATCGCGCGCTGTCACGCAACGACGAAAGTACCGGCGGTATTGGCTATATGGTCACGGTGATTGTTTGTCAGATCGTATTCGGACTACTCGCTTCCATGATCGTGGCTTGGTTCTCACGTCAACGCGAATTCCGCGCCGATGCCGGCGCCGCGCAGCTGATGGGTAATCGCCAGCCGATGATCAATGCTTTGCACCGGCTCAGTACATTACATGAAGCAGCGCTGCCGCAGTCGGTGGCCGCGCTGGGCATTAATCACTCGAGCGGCTTCTTTGAGCTATTCTCCACCCATCCGCCCCTTGAGGAGCGCATTGCAGCGCTGCAGCGCAGCTGACTCCGGCTGCATCAGTACCTCGAAGCGACAGCCTGATACGCTGTCGCTTTTGTTTTGTTCATATGACTCAATACTTTCATATCCACCCAGATAATCCGCAACCGAGGCTGATCCGGCAGGCGGCAGAGATTATTCATGCAGGCGGTATCGTCGCATTACCCACTGACTCCAGCTACGCCCTGGTCTGCCATTTGGACGACAAAGGCGCGGTTGATCGCCTGCGTCGAATTCGCGGGGTCGATGAAAAACACCACCTGACACTGCTTTGTCGTGATCTGTCCGAGATCGCCACCTACGCGCGGGTCGATAACAAGCAGTACCGATTGCTGAAAGCGGCGACGCCTGGCCCCTATACGTTTATTTTGGAGGCGACGCGCGAGGTGCCTCGCAGGCTATCGCACCCATCTCGCAAAACCATAGGATTACGCGTTCCTGAAAACACCATCGCGCTGTCGCTGCTGCAGGAATTACATCAGGCACTGATAGGCACCACCCTGATCCCTGCCGGTGGTGACGTGCCGCTCAATGATCCTGACGAGATCCGCGACACGCTACAGCGGCAGGTAGAGTTAGTTGTCGATGGCGGTAGCTGCGGATTAGAGCCGACCACTGTAGTCGACTTAACTGGTGACGGCCCGCAGGTGTTACGGCACGGGAGAGGCGACATCGCCTTGTTTGCTTAGCATGTTGTCGCGCCATGATGTTCGGTCTTACCAGAGCGCTCTGCTAGAATTCTGCTGATGAGTGACACAATCCAGACGATTGCGGTCTATGCATTGCCGATTCTGTTCGCGATCACGCTACATGAGGCAGCGCATGCCTACGCTGCACGGTTCTTCGGTGATCTGACGGCCTACTCTCAGGGGCGGATGAGCCTGAATCCGGCCAAGCACATCGACCCCATCGGCACCATTGCACTTCCGCTGGTGCTGGCGCTGGTCCAGAGCCCCTTCATATTCGGCTACGCCAAGCCGGTGCCGGTTGATTTCTCGCGACTGAATCATCCCAAGCGCGACATGCTGTGGGTAGCGCTGGCTGGCCCCGCTGCTAACTTGGTGATGGCACTCGGCTGGATGATTTTGTATTTCGTGTTGTATGGCGCCTCGTTGCAAGAGGAGTATTTCTTCCGTGTAGCCGAGGCTGGCATCGTGGTCAACCTGGTGCTGTTTGCGTTCAACTTGTTTCCTCTGCCGCCGCTGGATGGTGGCCGAATCCTGACAAGCTTGCTGCCGATGCGTTACGCCTTCAAGTTCGCGCGGCTTGAGCCGTATGGTTTTTTTATTGTGCTCGCGCTGGCGATGCTCAATCTCTTGAAGTACTGGATGATCCCGGTGGTGGCAGCAGCGAATGGCCTACTCTCCGTACTGGTCGCTCCTCTAAAATTCCTCGTCACCTGACACACCATGTATCCTGATCGCGTTGTCTCTGGAATGCGCCCGACTGGCGCAATGCACCTTGGCCACTACCATGGCGCGCTAAAAAATTGGGTAAGGCTGCAATCAGAGCATCCTTGTCTGTTCTTCGTTGCTGACTGGCACGCGCTGACGACCCACTACGACGATCCTTCGATCATCGAGAGCAGCACGTGGGATATGGTGATTGACTGGCTGGCAGCCGGTATCGACCCCTCGCAAGCCACCGTTTTCATTCAGTCCAAGGTCCCCGAGCATGCCGAGCTGCATCTGCTGCTGTCGATGTCGACCCCACTGGGTTGGTTGGAACGAGTGCCTACCTACAAAGATCAGCAAGAAAAACTCACTGATCGTGATCTCGCTACCTACGGCTTCCTCGGCTACCCGCTGCTGCAGGCGGCGGATGTGTTGATCTACCGCGCCAGCATGGTACCGGTGGGTGAAGATCAAGTGCCGCATATCGAGATGATGCGTGAGATAGCGCGGCGCTTTAATTACCTGTACGGGCGCGAGAAAGACTTCGAACAAAAAGCCCAAGAAGCAGTCAAGAAACTCGGCGCCAAACGCGCCAAGCTGTACAACGAATTGCGGTCTGAGTTTCAGGAGAAGGGTGATGATGAGGCGCTGGCGCAAGCCAAGGCGATGCTCGACGATGCTCAGAATCTCTCGATGATTGATCGCGAGCGTTTATTTGGCTATCTGGAAGGTAGCCGCAAACTGATCTTGGTCGAGCCACAGGCTTTGCTCACCGAGGCCTCGCGCCTGCCAGGGCTCGATGGTCAGAAAATGTCCAAGAGCTATGGCAACACCATTGCGCTGCGCGATGACAGCGACACCGTAACCAAGAAAATCAGAACCATGCCGACCGATCCTGCGCGTGTGCGACGCACTGATCCCGGTAACCCAGACAAATGCCCCGTGTGGATGTTCCATCAGGTGTACTCTGATCAGACCACGCAGGATTGGGTGGTGCAAGGCTGCAAGACCGCGGGCATCGGTTGCCTCGAGTGCAAGCAACCGGTGATCGATGGCATCCTGAAAGAGCAAGAGCCGATGCGTGAGCGCGCGCAGCAGTATCTCGATGATCCATCACTGGTGCGCGCAATCGTCGCCGACGGCTGTGACCAGGCGCGCAAGCTGGCGCAAGAAACCATGCGCGATGTGCGTGAAGAAATGGGACTGTCTTACAGCTAATGTCGCATGCCTCCGCCGAGCCCTCTGCGTGGGTTGAACGTTTTGCACCGCTGATCCCGGCCGGCAGAGTGCTAGACCTGGCTTGTGGTGCGGGCCGCCATGCGCGCTTGTTGGCGGCTATGGGGCACGATGTTGTCGCGGTTGATCGTGACGCAGCAGCGCTGGCCACCTTGGCCGGCGAGCGTATCGAGACGCGTTTGATCGATCTGGAACAATCCGGCGCTGAGCAACAAGCGCTGTGGCCGTTGGTAGCGTCGATGTACAGCGGCGTAGTGGTAGCCAACTACCTGCACCGCGCGTTGATGAGTGCGCTGCTGGCTTCGGTTAAATCGGGTGGCATCTTGATCTACGAAACCTTCGCTCACGGCAATGGACAATTTGGCAAGCCATCGAACCCGGATTTCTTGTTAGCGCGTGGTGAGTTACTCGACGTCGGCTTGCGTGCTCCGGCGTGGCATGTGATCGCCTTTGAAGATGGTTATGTTGAAACGCCAAAGCCAGCCATGATTCAGCGTGTCTGCGCGCGGCGCGAAGGTGCAGCGACGATACCAATCTGCGTTGCGCTTTGATGGCACTTTGATACGTGATTATCCGACCCCGGGCGGGGCTGATCCGATACAATTCGGCTTTTGCTTTTCCGCGATAACCCCACCATGATCCAAGGCAGCATAGTCGCAATCGTGACGCCCATGTTCGAGGATGGCACCCTCGATTTTGTGAGCCTGAAGGCGCTGCTTGACTGGCATGTCGCAGAGGGTACCGATGCCATAGTCATCGTGGGTACTACCGGCGAGTCGCCAACTGTTTCGGTTGAAGAGCACTGTGAACTGATCAAGGTTGCGACTAAACACGTGGCGGGTCGGATTCCGGTGATCGCCGGCACCGGCGGTAACTCGACTGCCGAGGCGATCGAACTCACTGCGTATGCCAAGCAAGCCGGCGCTGACGCCTCATTGCAGGTCGTGCCTTACTACAATCGCCCGACCCAGGAAGGGATGGCACAGCACTTCACGCGCATCGCCGAGGCGGTTGACTTGCCCATGATTCTTTACAACGTGCCGGGCCGGACGGTAGCAGACATGAGCAATGACACCATTGTTCGGTTGTCTGCGGTGCCTGGCATCGTGGGCGTTAAAGATGCCACCGGTAATATCGCACGCGGCACTGAGTTGCTGCGTGCCGTGCCCAAGTCATTTGCAGTTTTCTCGGGCGATGACGCGACCGCAATGGCACTGATGTTCTGCGGCGGCAAAGGCAATATCTCGGTAACTGCAAACGTGGCGCCGCGCGCAATGCATGAGCTCTGTGTTGCGGCAATGGCGGGTCGTGTCGCAGACGCGGTCGCCATCAATGACAAGCTGATCCCGCTGCATAGCCGTTTGTTTGTTGAGCCCAATCCTGTTCCGGTGAAATGGGCGCTGCAGCAGATGGGTCGCATCGAGGGGGGCATACGGTTGCCACTAGTGCCGCTTGGCGCGGGAAGTCATGAGTTACTACGCAGCGCACTGCGCGAATCTGGCGTGCTGCAATGACGCTCTCTCACACTGAATTATTTTCCGGTAATGAAATGAACCTTGCACCTATCACGCGATTGACTACGCGACGGTTTTGCACACGCTGGCTGATACCTGGTTTTCTTGTCATGATCGCTGGCTGCAGTAGCGTCAGTGAGATGCTCGAGCCAGAAAAAATTGATTACAAGGGTGCGGCAAAGTCGACCAAGAAAAACAAGCTCGAAGTGCCACCCGACCTCAACGCACCACGCGCTAACAGCACCTACAACGTCGACAACACGCGTGGCAGTGCGACGGCGTCCGAGTACAGCGCACGGCAACCTGGCGGCACTGGCAAGGCAGCGACAGCCGCCGCGCCAAGCACTGCGGTGGCGCCGGCAGTGGTATCCGGAATGCGGATTGAGCGAGACGGCAAGCAGCGCTGGCTGGTGGCAAGCGAGACCCCGGAGCTACTGTGGCCCAAGATTAAAGATTTTTGGCAGGAGAACGGATTCTTGGTGGCGGTTGAAAACCCCGAAGCCGGGGTGATGGAGACCGATTGGGCCGAGAACCGTGCCAAGATTCCGCAGGATTTCATACGAAACACCATCGGTAAGGTGTTTGATTCGCTCTATTCGACCGGCGAGCGGGATAAATTCCGCACGCGCCTGGAGCGGCGCGCTGATGGAGGCACCGAGGTCTACATCAGCCATCGTGGCGCAGAAGAAAAAGTAACCGGGCAGTCGTTCAGCCAGTCAACCGTATGGACTGCGCGTCCCTCCGACCCTGAGTTGGAAGCGGAGTTTTTGCGCCGGTTGATGACAGCCCTCGGCGCAGAGCCCAAGGCAGCGGCAGCTGCAGTCAAAGATGCCAAGCCCGCCACTGCTGAGCGTGCGCGTCTCTCAAAAGACGCGACCCACGTCGAGATTGACGAGGGCTTTGATCGGGCGTGGCGTCGGGTTGGCCTGGCACTGGATCGTGTGGGATTCACGGTCGAGGACCGAGACCGCACCCGTGGGCTCTACTTTGTGCGTTACATCGACCAAGGCGACGAGGCCAAGAACAAAGCTGAGCCTGGTTTCTTTGCACGCTTGTTCCGATCAAAGAGCGACAAGAGCGACGCATTGCGGTACCAGATTCGCGTGCAAGGCGCGGAGGCCAGCAGCAAGGTCTCGGTGCAAAATGACAAGGGCGCGGATGCCAGCGACGCTAACGCAAAACGTATTTTGGCCCTGCTTAACGAGCAGCTGAAGTAGCTAATGTTATCGCCTGATACGCGGCGTAGGGCGTGAGATTTGCCAGTCTAGGCAGTGGTAGCGAGGGCAACGCGCTCTTGATTTCCTCACACGCCGGCCGCACAGCAACCCATGTCATTCTGGACTGCGGATTCGGGCCGCGTGAGCTGAGCCGTCGGCTTGCTCGACTGGAGATGTCTCCGGAGCAGATCGCTGGCATCATCGTCACTCATGAGCACTCGGATCATTTAGGCGGCGTGTTCCAAGTCGCACAGCAGTTAAAGTTGCCGGTGTGGCTGAGTTTCGGTAGCTTGCAAAACGCGCCGAAAGAACACCTGAGCGGTGTAGAGGTTCATATCTGCCGCGATGGCAATGACTTCGAGATGGGTGATTTCACGATCAGCCCCTACACGGTGCCGCATGATGCGCTGGAGCCCGTGCAGTACACCATCGCTGATGGCAATAGCAAGCTGGGCGTACTGACCGATGTCGGTCATGCGACGCCGCACCTGATTTCGGCGCTATCGGGCTGTGATGCCTTGCTACTTGAGTTCAACCACGACACGCAGATGCTGGCGCGGTCCGCTTACCCTGGCTGGCTGAAGTCGCGAATTTCAGGGCCTTTCGGGCATCTGTCGAACGATGCGGCAGCAGAGATTCTTCGTGAAATCGACAAAGCGCGACTACACACGCTGATCGCGGCCCATCTCTCACAGCGCAACAACACGCCGGACTTGGTGCGAGCGGCGATCGAGCCTGAGATCGCTGGTACCGACATCGCACTCACGATCGCAGATCAGATCACTGGCTCAGACTGGATCAGCTGCGTACGCTAAATTACTGCGATGTGAAGAAAACAAAAAAGTCGCCCAAGGGCGACTTTTTTGTCGACACGCCAGAGTACCCGGCGTGTTCGTCAGCACAGAGAAATTACTTCTTCTCTTCAGCTGGAGGTGCGTCAGCCTTCGGTGCCTCAGCAGCCGGTGCGTCAGCCTTCGGTGCCTCAGCAGCCGGAGCCTCAGCCTTCGGTGGCTCAGCGGCAGGTGCCGGCGGAGCAGCTTCCTCTTTCTTGCCGCAAGCGGCCAGAGCCAGTGCCAGCAGGGAAGCGATCAGCAACGATTTTTTCATGGTTATCCTTCAGGTGAGAATGAAAAATGATTCTTAAAGCGAGCTTAATAACTACCGGTAGTTATCGCACTTTCAGGTCGCCCTGTCGAACAGGCACTGCCAAATTGCGCACTGCCGCATCGACAAAACTTCCTAAACGGAAATTATACCGGCGTTGTTGAAGTGCTTGCAAGTGATTTTGGGCCGGTTTGACGGTGGTTCAGCCCCTTTGCACGCATGAAACCGTCTATCTCAAGAGAACTGAATCCAGCCTTGCTCGAACCAGTCCAGCAGCGCTTGGTTCAGGTCAATCGAGCACCCCCTGAGTTCTTGGGGCGAAAGTGAGCGCTTATCGGCAAAGCCTTGCAGAATCAGCCTGTCATCCCCGCCAGCCTGCAACGCCTCACCGTTAATAAAAATATACTTGTCGCGGTACAGCATACGGCTTTGACGGGCGAGTCGCAGCCCCGCTTTCAGGGCTGCCTGCTTGAATGCCGGCAGTGACATTGATGATCGAACCGATGGAAACCACACCAACGGCTTGGGCTCCGACAGATATTCGCCCAGAAAAATCAGTACGTCGCGAGGTTTGCCGCCAAGCGTCCCCAGTTGCTGGCGCGCCTGTCTCAGCATGTCATCACTCACCCGGGCCGGCCGCGTTTGCGGCTGCAGCTGTGGGTCTCGGTAACGGCCCCGCAGGTCGACTTGCTCCGCCAAAAAGCCCAGATACGCCTCGCCGAGTTCTTGCCACGAGGGGGCGCGGAATCCAATCGAGTAGGTCATGCACTCGCCCTCAGCCACGCCCTCATGGGCCCACTGTGGTGGCAAGTACAGCATGTCGCCAGGTTCTAGCAGGTACTCCTTGCTCGGCGCAAAATTACGCAGCAACTTGAGCGGCACGTTATCGACCAGCGTGTGATCACGCTGCTTGCCGATACGCCAGCGCCGACAGCCATGCGCCTGCAACAGGAATACGTCATACGAGTCGAGGTGAGGCCCAACACCGCCACCGTCGCTTGCATAGCTGACCATCAGATCATCGAGTCGCGTATCGGGAATGAACCTGAACTGAGCGAGTAACTGATCTGCCGCGTCATGATGCAGGTTGACGCCCTGAACCAGTACAGTCCATCGTTTACGCGTGGTGGGTGGTAGAGACGCCAGCGGCCCGTGCGTGAGTTTCCATTGCGCGCCAAAGTGCGTGATCAAGCGCGACTCAACATCATCTTGTGCTGCGAGCGCGAACAAGGCCTCGCGCGACAGAACCGGCTTAAATTGCGCAATGGCCTGCCGAATCAGTACTGGCTTTTTTTGCCAGTAGGTTCGTAAAAATTCACGTGGCGTGAGTTGGCCAAGAACATTGTCGACGTGCATAGCCCGATTATATCGGTGCTGAACCAAGGGTATCCCGCGCTCGCGCTAGGCTTGGCGCACCGTAGCCGTATAATGAGCACGCGCGAATTAAGAGGATCAATATGAACATTACAAAAGATACGGTAGTTACCTTGCACTACAAATTATCGGATGCGCAGGGTAATCTGATCGAAGAGAGCAACGAGCCCATGGTGTACCTGCACGGCGGTTACAACAATACCTTGCCGAAGATTGAGCAAGCGCTGGAGGGTAAGGCAATCGGTGATCAGGTTGCGGTGCAGGTTGAGCCGGTCGACGGCTTTGGTGAGTACGACGCGGAGCTGGTCAAGGTGGAGCCGCGTAGCCTGTTCCCGGCAGAGCTGGAAGTGGGTATGCAGTTTGAAGGGTCGCCTGATGATGAGCCGCAAGCCGAGACACGTCTATTCACGGTGACAGATATCGCTGACGGTAAAGTCGTTTTGGATGGTAATCATCCGCTTGCCGGCATGGCATTACGCTTCGCCTTGAATGTGGTCGAGGTGCGCAAGGCAGCAGCAGAAGAAATTGCCCATGGCCATGTTCATGGGCCGCACGGGCACCACCACCATCATCATGATGACGACGACGAGGGTGATCAGTTTCGTAGCATCCAGCTGCAATAGGGCGTTAGCACGTCATCGCTGATTGATCCGGGGGCGTACTAATGCGAGTCGTCAGACTCGTTGGCGATGCGCTTGAGCTGGTAAAGCGTGTCGAGTGCGTCGCGCGGACTGAGCTGATCCGGATCGATCGCAGCCAAAGCCAGTAACAGCGCTTGGTGCTGCGGCGCTGGATCTGCATCTGAAATTTCATCAGGAAAGTCGGTAGCTTCCTGCGACATGGTTGTCGGCGCAGAAAACAGGTCAAACTGGCGCTCTGCGTGCGTTGAGTGTGCTTCAAGCAGCGCCAGATACCGGCGCGCCGAGCGGATCACCGAGGTTGGAACACCGGCAAGCTGTGCTACTTGCAGCCCGTAGCTTTGCGACGCTGGCCCCTCCTGCACCGCATGCAAGAAAACAATACGGTCTTTGTGCTCTACCGCTGACAGATGCACATTGGCGCAGCCCGGGTGCTTCTGCGGAAGTTGTGTCAACTCGAAATAATGCGTCGCAAACAGCGTGAAGGCGCGCGTCTCCTCGAGCAGCGACAGGGCGATCGCCCACGCCAGTGCCAAGCCATCGAAGGTCGACGTTCCGCGTCCAACCTCATCCATCAAGACCAATGATTGCTCGGTAGCGCCGTGCAAAATTGCTGCCGACTCCATCATCTCGACCATGAAGGTAGAGTGACCACCTGCGAGATCATCGGCAGCACCAATACGCGTGTAGATCTTGTCAATAGGCCCGAGGCGCGCGGTACTCGCCGGCACATAACTACCCACGTAGGCAATCAGCGTAATCAGCGCCAGTTGGCGCATATAGGTTGATTTGCCACCCATATTGGGGCCAGTGATCAGGAGTAAGCGCCTTTCAGGTGTTAGCTGACAATCATTAGCGATAAAGCGCTCGATAACATTTTCTACGACCGGGTGCCGACCTTGGTTGACATGAATCCCCGGCTGCTCGGTAAGCACCGGCTTGCACCATTGATGTTGGGTCGCATGTATGGTGAGCGCTACCAAGACATCAGCTAACGCCACGGCCTGTGCCACACGCTGTAACTCACTGATGTGCTGTCCCAAAGATTGCAGTACTTGCTCGTAGAGCAGTTTTTCTCGTGCCAAGGCACGATCTTGCGCAGACAAGGCTTTATCTTCAAACGCCTTAAGCTCGGGTGTGATGTAGCGCTCGGCATTCTTCAGTGTCTGACGTCGGCGGTAGTCGTCGGGTACCTTCGCCACCTGGCCGTGGGTGACCTCGATGTAGAAGCCGTGCACCTTATTGTACTCAACCCGCAAGTTATTGATACCGGTGCGCTCACGTTCGCGGACTTCGAGGTCTACCAGAAACTGGCCAGCGTTTTCTGACAGACTGCGTAATTCATCGAGCTCGGTGTCGTAGCCTCGCGCAATAACGCCACCCTCTCGAATCAGTGCTGCTGGCTCGGTTGCTATCGACTGCTCGATCAAGCGTAGCGCTTCTTCTGGTGTGACCAGCGCGCTCTGCAGGTGGCTGATCAGATCAGGCTCGGTCAGTGAAGCAGTGTCCGTCAGCGCTTGGCGCAGTGCCGGTAACTGCTGCAAACCGGTGCGCAGTGCAGAGAGATCTCGCGGGCGCGCAGACATCAGCGCGATGCGGCTACTAATTCGCTCGATATCAGGAACGCTGGCGAGAAGCGCATTGATTTTTTCTGATGTGCTCGCTTGCATCAAAAAATCAATAGCGTCATGACGCGATTGGGCAATCAGTTGATCACGCGGCGCGTGATGTAGCCAGTGCCGGAGCGTACGTGATCCCATCGCGGTACGGCAATGATCGAGCAGTGAGAATAGCGTTGGTGAACTTGTCTCGGTGCCTCTTAATGGCTCAGTCAGCTCAAGATTGCGCCGGGTTGCAGCATCCATGCTGATGAATTCATGCGCATGCTCAACCTGCAGCTGGGTCACATGATTCAGCTGCTTGCCCTGGGTGTTGCGTGCATAGAGCAGCAGCGCACCCGCCGCACCCACCGCCGCCTCAAGGTTGTCAGCGCCAAAACCCGCAAGCGTAACCACGCCAAGCTGATCGCATAGCGCTTTGCGCGCAGCCGGAATCTCGAAATGCCAATCAGCGACGCTGGTTGGCCGGGGGCTGACGCTGGCGCCGATCAGCGCTGCGCCACGACTATCGACCAAGATCTCTGCCGGTGCAAGACGCTCGCACTCATGGCGTAATTGCATCTGCAGCCGACGCTCATCAGTGACGATTTCAGTCATTCGCAAGCGCCCGCTTGCCAGCGATAGCCAGGCCAGTCCGAGCACGATGCCTTTTCGCTGCGGTAGTACGTTCAGCGCCAACAGCGGGCGCTCGATTTTTTCAGGCAGCAGCTCTGCATCGGTCAGTGTGCCGGGCGTGACGATGCGCTGTACCTTCCGCTCGACAGGCCCCTTGCTGGTGGCGGGATCACCGATTTGCTCGCAGATCGCCACCGACTCGCCCAGCTTTACCAATTTTGCGAGGTACTGATCTGCTGAGTGATAAGGCACACCAGCCATTTTGATCGCTTGCCCAGCTGAGGCACCGCGTTGGGTCAGCGTGATGCCGAGCAGTTTTGCGGCGCGCTCAGCGTCTTCGAAGAATAACTCGTAAAAATCACCCATCCGATAGAACAGCAACAAATCCGGATAGTCGGCCTTGATGCGTAAATACTGCTGCATCATTGGCGTGTGCTTTTCTGCACTAATCCGATCGGAGGCGTTCATCTGCGCTGGGTTCACAGAAAAACAGGCCGCAAGAAAAGCGGCCTGTGGTTGGGCATGCCGCGCAATTTAGCACAGCCAGCGGTGAGTTTTGAGGGTAAGGCCTCAGCGCTCTCCGCTGCGTAGCTTGCGACTTTGCGCATTTGCTGCCGGACGCCCGAGCAGCGCCGCGCCACGAGCCGCGGGGCGAGACTCTCCAGTGACGCGCCCTGTTTTGCTTGGCGTCGGGCTCGATGGGTTCATCGACGTCGTTGATTTGCCCGACAAGGTTTTCGTTGGTCTTGCCGCCGAACGTGATGGTGCAGACGCCTTCCCCTGAGGATGACGCGGCGGTTGATTGCGACGACCGCCAGGCTGACTGCGAAGCTGTATCGGCTGCGGCTTGGCGTTGAGGTCCGGCTCAAAACCTGCGATCACTTCGCGCGGAATTTCACGCTTGATGAAGCGCTCAATGTCGCGCAGAAGCGCATGCTCATCCACACACACCAGCGACACCGCTTCGCCAGTGGCGCCGGCGCGGCCGGTGCGGCCGATTCGGTGCACATAGTCTTCCGGCACGTTCGGCAGATCGTAATTCACCACATACGGCAACTGGTCGATATCGATACCGCGCGCAGCGATGTCCGTCGCGACCAATGCCTGCAGCTTAGCGCTTTTGAATTCTGACAACGCTCGCGTACGGGCAGCTTGGCTCTTGTTGCCGTGAATGGCCATCGCGCTGATCCCTGATTTGCCGAGCTGCTCGGCCAATCGGTTCGCGCCGTGTTTGGTGCGTGTGAATACGAGCACTTGAAACCAGCGATGTTCAGTGATGAGATGAGCGAGTAGCTGATGTTTTTTATCGCGATCAACCGGGTGAATTTTTTGCCCGATAACTTCAACCGTCGAGTTGCGACGAGCCACCTCAATCGTCTGTGGCTGGTTCAGCAAGCTATCAGCGAGTGCTTTGATCTCATCCGCAAAGGTTGCCGAGAACAGCAGATTTTGTCGCTTCGGTGGCAGGGCGGCCAACACTTTGCGGATATCGCGAATAAAGCCCATGTCCAGCATACGGTCGGCTTCATCCAGTACCAGAATTTCGACCGAAGAAAGATTGAGCGCACCCTGCTGCATCAGGTCAAGCAGCCGGCCTGGTGTCGCCACCAGAATGTCTACGCCACGCGAAAGTTTCTGAATTTGTGGGTTGATGTTGACGCCACCGAATACCACCTCAGATGATAGCTTGAGGTATTTGCCGTAACAGACAACGCTCTCGTTGACTTGAGCCGCGAGCTCACGTGTTGGTGTCAGCACCAGTGCGCGTACGTGTCGTGGCGCGGGACGTTTGCCGCCGTTGAGCCGCTGCAGCATCGGCAGCGTGAAGCCCGCGGTTTTACCAGTGCCGGTTTGCGCACCAGCGAGTAAATCTCCGCCCTTGAGTACAGCAGGGATCGCCTGCAATTGGATTGGGGTAGGTTGGGTATAGCCGTGTTCCGTGACGGCGCGCACGATGGGATCGGCCAAGCCGAGTTCAGCAAAAGACATAAATTAGAAAATAATCGAACCGCCACCCGAAAGGGCGCCAGTCAAAGGCTCGAGGGAATGAATCGGAAGGACGGCAAGGAGACTGGAACGATCGCCGCGGCCGGATTCTAACAGCTATGATCAAAGTTCGGTAGCTTGCTAAGCTTGTTGGCCGCCGCTGCCTAAAGTGTCATCCGTCGCGCAAACCCCGGACATCGAACTCACGACGGATAAATGTCCAGCGTTGTTACTTCCTACGCGAACGGCGTCAGCACTGCCAGCATCTGCGCAAATACCTTGGGTGATGCCGCAATCACGTCGCCGGTGTCGAAGTGATCGGCCTCGCCCGAGAACCCGGTGATGATGCCACCCGCTTCGCTCACCAACAACGCACCCGCCGCCATATCCCAGGGCTTGAGCTTCTTTTCGAAAAATCCATCCAAACGTCCCGCGGCTACATAGGCCAGATCGAGTGCCGCTGACCCCGGACGGCGCAGTCCTGCGGATTTTTCAGTCATCAGTTTGAACATCTTTAGATATTCGTCCAGACCCGAGAGATCGCTGTACGGAAAACCGGTGCCAATCAGCGCATCAGCCAGTTTGTCGCGTTTGGTGACACGAATCCGTTTGTTATTCATGAACGCACCATCACCCTTACTGGCAGTGAAAAGCTCGTTACGATTGGGATCATAGATGACGGCTTGCGTGATCTGCCCGCGCTGCCTAAGCGCAATCGAGACCGCGTACTGCGGGAAACCGTGAATGAAGTTGGTGGTGCCGTCGAGCGGATCGATAATCCAGACGTTTTCAGCATTGCTCTCTGCGGCTTGCGAGACGCCAGACTCTTCCGCAATAAAGCCGTGATCCGGGTATGCCTGCTTCAGCACATCAATGATGGCCTGCTCAGCAGCCTGGTCGACTTCACTCACAAAATCGTTCGGGCCCTTACGTGACACGCGCACCTGATCCAGGTCGAATGAGGCACGGTTGATGATGGTGGCAGCACGTCGCGCGGCTTTCACCGCGGTGTTGAGCATGGGTTGCATGGTGGTTCCGTTAGAATCCGGCGTCAGAGAAAAGGAGCGATGCAGCGACAGCGACGTCGCGTGCGATGCGCACTATTGTAAATGAACTCATACTCGGGCTTGATGGCGACAATGTTTGAGCGCATCCGCTTTGTGCTGGTCGACACTAGCCATCCTGGAAATGTCGGATCAGCCGCTCGCGCGATGAAGACCATGGGGTTTTCTGATTTGGTCTTGGTGAACCCGCGTGACCCGGACGCCGCAAGGCATGAAGAAGCGATCGCTTTAGCTAGTGGCGCGCACGATGTTCTTGCCTCTGCGCGCATCGCTCATTCGTTGGAGGAGGCGCTCACCGGTTGCAACTTCAGCGTCGCGTTATCTGCGCGCCTGCGAGAGTTTTCGCCGCCGTTTTTCGAGCCGCGCCAACTGTCAGCGCATCTGGCTGCTGACGCCTCATTGCGGGCGGCACTGGTCTTCGGCAGCGAGCGTTACGGGCTTTCGAATGAGCAGGTCGGCAAATGCAGCGCGTTAGTCAGTGTGCCAGCTAACCCGATGTATTCATCATTGAATCTGGCGCAAGCGGTTCAAGTGATTGCCTACGAATGCAGACTTGCCGGCATGGGTGAAGTTCGCAGCGAAAGAGCGGTCGGGTTTCATGGTGAGCGTGCCAGTGCAGAGCAAATCGAGGGCATGTTTGCCCATCTTGAGAAAGCGCTGATCGAGATCGATTTCCTGGATGCGGACAATCCCAAGAAGCTGATGCCGCGTCTGCGAAGGCTTTTTGCCCGGGCCGAGCTGGAGATAGAAGAGGTGAATATCCTGCGAGGGATTGCAACGCAGCTGATTTCCAAGCGACAGCGGATAAGAAAAGACTGAAGTCGCTTCTGTGTTCAAACGCATCTTGCTCAACCAGCTGCGTCGAAATACCCAACGTGCGAAACGCTTGCGTCGTTAACCTTGCGTCGTTAACCTTTCGTCGTTAACCCTTTGTCGCTGTGTTAACCCCAAGCGCGTAGCAGACCAACCGCCAGGCCCTCCAGCGCAAACTCGTGCTGTCCGGGTTCGACGCGGATAGTGGCGAAATCCGGATTTTCAGGCAACAGCTCAATCGCGCTGCCATTGCGCTTGAAGCGTTTAACGGTGACCTCATCATCGACGCGAGCCACCACGATTTGCCCGTCGCGCGCTGAATCAGCTTTTTTGACGGCCAGCAGATCGCCATCCAAGATGCCGGCGTCGCGCATGGACATGCCGCGTACTTTCAGCAGGTAGTCCGGCCGGGCAGTAAACAGGGCAGGGTCGACGTTGTACGTGGCTGTGACATGCTCCTGAGCGAGAATGGGCGAGCCAGCGGCAACCCGACCTACCAGCGGCAACGAAAACTGCGCTAAATCGGGGTGAGGCAGCGACATTTGACCGATGCCGAATCGCGCAAGGCGCGAACCCTCGGCCAATCGCTCCAGCAACCGAATGCCACGCGATGCACCCGGCGTTATCTCGATGGCGCCTTTGCGCGCCAGCGCCTGAAGATGCTCTTCAGCCGCGTTGGCCGAGCGAAAACCCAAGGTTTGCGCGATCTCGGCCCGGGTGGGTGGGAAGCCGGTGTTTTCGATGGCCTCTCGGATCAGGCCGAGAATCTGTTCTTGGCGGGCGGTAAGTTTGTTCATTGACAACCCTTTGGGCGCTGGTTGAATCCACAGCCTGTAGTTTTATACAGTCATCGTAAATTTGCAAGCTTTTTGTGCAGAGAGCCTGGCTAACATGCTGTCTCCATTGAGTTTTCATGAGGAAAGGGTTATCATCACCAGATTTCCTCTTCCCACACTCGTCCTGACGCCGGGGTGGGCGATTTTTATAATCCGACCACAAGGAGATTCAATGCGTCACTATGAAATCGTTTTTATTGTCCATCCGGACCAAAGCGAGCAAGTGCCCGCGATGATCGAGCGCTACAAGACTTTGGTTTCCGGCCGCGGCGGCAAGATTCACCGCGTCGAGGACTGGGGCCGTCGCCAGATGGCATACATGATTCAGAAGCTCGCCAAAGCCCACTATGTGTGCATGAACATCGAGTGCGACGGCGAAACGCTGTCCGAGCTCGAAACCGGCTTCAAGTTCAACGATGCCGTGCTGCGTCACCTGACCGTTCGCATGAAGAAGGCCGAGACTGCGCCTTCGCCGATCATGAAGAGTGTGCAGAAAGAAGATGCGGGCAAGGCAGCACGTGCAGAGGCACCCGCAGCCTGATTGGCGACGTGTCCTTGACCGAGCGAGGAGATAACCACTTTCAGTGCATCGCAACCTTGGCCGAGCGTGAAGTCAAGCGCTACACACCGGCTGGCATTCCGATTGTTGCGGCAAAACTGCTGCATGCGTCGGAGCAGGTTGAGGCAAGCACCCGCAGGCAAGTCGAGTTTGAGGTTGCGGTGATCGCAGCCGGAGAAATCGCAGACCAACTGGAGCGCGCTGAAATGGGAAAAATGTTCAGATTCACTGGCTTCATGGCCCGCAAGAATCGCAACAGTAAATCCCTGGTGTTTCATCTTTCGGCGATTGAAACCATTTATTGAATACAGGAGCCAACGTCATGGCATTTGGCAAAAAGTTCGACAAGAGCAAACTCAAAGAAAAACGCAAGCAACAAAACCCGCTATTCAAGCGCAAGAAGTTTTGCCGCTTCACCGTCGCAAAAGTAGAGCAGGTGGACTACAAGGATGTCGATACGCTGAAAGACTTCATCCAGGAAAACGGCAAGATCATGCCAGCACGATTGACTGGCACTCGCGCTCACTATCAGCGTCAGGTCGACACCGCGATCAAACGCGCTCGTTACCTTGCGCTGCTGCCGTACACCGATCTGCACAACGCTTAACAAGCGCTGACCGACGAGATACCTGGAGAACAATATGCAAGTTATTTTGCTGGAAAAAGTGGCGCACCTTGGCAACTTGGGTGACGTCGTACGCGTGAAGGACGGTTACGGCCGTAACTTCCTGATCCCGAAACGTATCGCGCGACGTGCAACGGCAGAGGCCGTTGCCGAGTTTGAGGCAAAGCGTGCCGATCTGGAAAAAGCCGCTGCGGAAAGACTGGCGGCTGCGCAGTCGCAATCCGAGAAACTCGGTGGCCTGCGTGTGCCTGTTTCACAGAAGGCTGGTGTTGATGGCCGCTTGTTTGGTTCGGTGACTAACCACGACATTTCCGAGGCCCTTGCCAAGCAGGGTTTCACCGTGGACAAGGCGCAGATCCGCATGCCACATGGCTCATTGAAAGCCGTCGGCGAGTATCCGCTCTCTGTTTCATTACACACCGATGTCATCGCAGAGGTGGTGGTAGTTGTCTCAGGCGAGTAAGGTGCGCTAGCGCGCTTGTAACAGTAGCCGCCAGCAGGCGGCTATTTTTTTGGATGACGGTTGTTGTGACCCGTCGCAGGCTGCGCGATAATGCATTGGCAATTATTAAAACTGAAATTGAGGCGCAGTGGTAAGCGGTATAATTCGGCGCAATGAATGACCGTTCTGACCCCCAACTAGACGCCTTGCGCGTTCCTCCGCACTCGATAGAGGCGGAGCAATCTGTTTTAGGTGGGCTGCTGTTAGACAACACGGCGTTCGACCGTGTGATTGATCTGGTCAGTGCGGAGGATTTCTACCGTTTTGACCACCGTCTGATTTTTCAACAGATCGCCAAGTTGGTAGCGGCTACCAAGCCGGCCGATGTCATTACCGTATTCGAGTCTTTGTCTTTATTGGGTAAGGCCGAAGAGGTGGGTGGCCTTGCCTACCTTAATGCCTTGGCTCAGAACACACCCTCTGCGGCTAACATCCGGCGTTATGCCGAGATCGTTCGAGATCGCGGCATCCTTCGCAAATTGATTTCCGTCTCAGATGAAATCGCGGGAGATGCGTTTAATCCGCAGGGTAAGGAAGTCAGGCAGATGCTTGACGTGGCGGAGTCGAAGATATTCTCGATCGCTGAGGAAGGTAACCGAGGCGCAGCCGGTTTCGTCGAGATTAAGCCATTGCTGGCGCATGTGGTCGAGCGGATTGATGAGCTATTCGCTCGCGACAGTACCAACGATGTCACTGGTGTGCCGACGGGTATGCTTGATTTAGATCGTATGACTTCGGGCTTGCAGGAAGGCGATTTGATCATTGTTGCGGGCCGGCCGTCGATGGGAAAAACTGCGTTCTCCGTCAACATTGGCGAGAATGTTGCGATCGAAAGTGGCTTGCCAGTCGCAATATTTTCCATGGAGATGGGCGGTACGCAGCTTGCCATGCGTATGCTGGGTTCTGTGGGTCGCATTGACCAGCAGCGTCTGAAAACCGGGCGCTTGAAGGATGAAGACTGGCCGAAGCTCACCAGCGCCATCCAGAAAATGAATGATGCCCCGATCTTTATTGATGAGACACCCGCGCTGTCGTCTGTCGAGCTTCGTTCACGCGCGCGTCGTCTTGCCCGAAAGTGCGGCAAGCTTGGTCTCATCATCGTTGACTATTTGCAGCTGATGTCAGCGAACGCGCCTGGTGAAAACCGCGCGACTGAAATATCGGAAATATCACGTAACCTGAAAAGCCTGGCGAAAGAACTCAATTGCCCGGTGATTGCACTTTCCCAGTTAAACCGCTCGCTTGAGCAACGACCAAATCGCCGACCGGTGATGTCAGATTTGCGAGAATCCGGCGCGATCGAACAAGACGCAGATCTGATTCTCTTTATTTACCGCGACGAGGTGTATAACCCAGACTCACCCGATAAAGGAACAGCCGAAATTATTATTGGAAAGCAGCGTAATGGACCGATTGGCCAAGTTCGCATGACATTTCTTGGGCAGTTCACAAAATTTGATAACTACACCGGCGCAGCAAGTGTGTACGGGGCCGGTGACTAGACCAATAAAAAATCAGACGTAATACGACACTCTGCAGGGGGAAGGAGAGCAGTATGTTCGGGCGATTAATGCCGACTGAGGGCAAGTTTTTCGACTATTTTATTCAGCACGGCGAGTTGTGCGTTAGAGGCGGCAAAGAGATGGTTGCGCTGATGACGAATTTCGATGATCTTGAGCATCGGGTACACGCAATCGAGTCCATCGAAAAGCAGGCCGATAAAATTACCTACGCAGCACTCGATTTACTTCATAAGACTTTCATCACGCCGATTGATCGCGAAGATATCCATAAGCTGATCACGCGGATGGATGATATCCTCGATTTGATGGAGGATGCAGCGCAGACGATCTCACTGTACGACATCAAGGCCATTACCCCAGAGGCCAAGCGGCTGGCTGAACTCAGTCAGGCCTGCTGCGAAAAAGTGCTGGCTGCGGTATCGCTCTTGCACAGTATGGATAATGTGCGCGAAATTCTTGCGATCTGCTCCGAGATCGATCGGCTTGAGTCCGACGCCGATCATGTGATGCGCGCGGCTATGTCGAAATTGTTTCGCGAGGAACCAGATGTACGCAACCTGATCAAGCTAAAAGCGATTTATGAAATCCTGGAGAGTGTGACTGATCGCTGCGAGGATGTGGCCAACATCGTTGAGGGCATTATTGTCGAGAACGCCTGATCCGGACCTTCCGCATCACCTCGTACTGATTGACCCATGCAGACGCTCACTATCAACTTCTACACGCTGTCGCTACTGATCATCTTGGCGCTGCTGTTCGATTTCATGAATGGCTTCCACGATGCGGCGAACGCGATCGCGACGGTTGTCTCAACCGGCGTGCTGAAGCCCCATCAAGCGGTAGCGCTCGCCGCATTTTTCAACTTCATTGCAATAGCTGTGTTTCAGTTGAAGGTGGCGACGACTGTCGGTAAAGGCACCATAGAGCCATCTGTTGTTGACCATTATGTCG
>Ga0194123_10000746_pt1 | contig 57187 bp, 37 predicted proteins | sample TA2MahsurfametaG_5_FD_155479 | JGI IMG/M metagenome (GOLD analysis project Ga0194123, IMG submission 155479) | Freshwater microbial communities from Lake Tanganyika, Tanzania - TA2015023 Mahale A surface | ecosystem: Environmental > Aquatic > Freshwater > Lake | place: Tanzania: Lake Tanganyika... | reverse complement strand
GCGGAACAAGCGGATGCCGAAGGGAATCGACTGCTCATAGTACGAGAACCCCGACAACCAGACGAGCAAGTGGTCGGCTCGCTGCGGCATCAGGATGCGGACGTCGACGCCGCGGATCGCCGCCGCTTGCAACGCGGTGAGCACCCCTTCGTCCGGCACGAAATACGGCGAGGTGATCCACAGCCGGCGTCGCGAGGAATTCGCCGCCTCGGCAACCACCAACTGCCATGAGTCGGCGGGGTCCGACGGGCCGGTCGGAATCACTGCCGCCACCTGGTCGCTCTCCTCCGGCCGCGTGTCCCACAGCAGTTCGGGCACATCGCCGGCCGCCCAGAACCAATCTTCGAGAAAAACCAACTGCACCGCCTGCACCACGGGTCCGCGCAATTCCAGATGGGTGTCGCGCCACGCGCCGAAGTGCTGGCTGCGTCCGAGATACTCGTCGCCGACGTTGAGTCCGCCGATGAACGCGGTGTGCCCGTCTGCGACGACAATCTTGCGGTGATTGCGGAAATTGAGCTGCAGGCGCGACCACCAGTGGCGGTTGATGCCGAACGGCCGGCACTGCACGCCGGCCTCGCGCAATTCGCGCAGGTAATGGCACGGCAGCTTGTGCGAGCCGATCTCGTCGAACAGGAAACACACCTTCACTCCGGCCCGCGCCCGTTCGATCAACGCCTGCTGGAACCGTTTGCCGAGGCGGTCGTTCTTGACGATGAAAAAGTTGACGCAAAGCGAATGCCGGGCCGACCGGATGCAGTCGAAGATGCGCGCGAACGTTTCGTCGCCGTCGATGAGCAGCCGCAGTCGGTTGCCGCGGGTGAATGGCAGTCCGCCAAGAAGCCTCGCGGCCCGCTCGAAGGCGTCGTCCTCCGGAATGTCCACCTCAAGGTCGCGCAAGCGCGCGTGCATCCGCTCCGCGAGCAGGCGCAGCCGACCGTCCGTCTCGCGCCGACCGCCGACATTTCGCGTGAAGCGGGTGCGGCCGATCAACCAGTAAAGCGGGATCGCCAGATAGGGCGCGGCCACCAGCGAGATCACCCACGCGATCGTCCCTTGCGAGGTGCGCACATGCATCAGCGCGTGGAGGACATGACCCAGCGCCACCAGCTCGAACACGACGATCCAAGCCAGACCGAATCCGGTGTCGGCATCGATGCGCGGATGCAGCATGCCGTCAGGATAATCCGGTGTGGCAGACCGGACAAGCATCCGATCGATGCGGGCACCCGCCTTTGCAGAGGACGCGAACTCCTGAACGACGCGCGGATTTCATCGCGGCAAACGCCCGGATGTGGTGTTGCGGGGACCGAGCCAACGCGCGCTGCGCCGGATCATTCGAAGCGCAGGATCACATGGTCGACGGCGAGGCTTTCGCCCGGGCTGGCGGCGATCTCGGCGACCACGCAGTCTTGCTGGGCAAACAGGATGTTCTCCATTTTCATCGCCTCGATGGTCGCGAGTTTTTCCCCGGCGAGGACTTTCTGTCCGACGCTCACGGCGATCTCGACGAGCAGCCCGGGCATCGGTGAAAGCAACACCTTGGAAAGATCGGGCGGGGCCTTGAAGGGCATGAGTGCCTCGAGCGGTGCCACGTGGGTGGGGATGACGAGCACGTCGATGCCCGCACCGTGATGGCTGATCCTCCAGCCGATCGGGGTGCGGTCGGCTTGGGCATGGAAAGGGATGCCGTCGGCCTCGCCCTCGACGACGATCGAGCGCAGCGGCGTGTCCAGGCGGATCTGGTGGACGCGGCCGTCGATCTCCACGCCGAGGTGGTTGGCATGGTCCGTGACATCCGCGCGCAACTGAGTACGGGTGCCGTCGGGTCGGCGAAGCACCACGGTCCACGAGCGGGTGGCAGCGCGGTCCGGTCGCGCACGTGCGTCGGTGCGGTCGTGCAGCGCGGCGGCCAAGGCGACGAGGAAATCGGGATCCGTGTGGGCCACGCTGTCGATGGAGAACCCGTGCGGGTACTCGGAGGCGATGAAGCCAGTGTTGAAATCACCGGCGGCGAATTTCGGATGGGCGAGCAGCGCGCTCTGGAACGGGATGTTGCTGGAGATGCCGCGGATCACGAACGCATTGAGCGCCGAGCGCATCTTTGCGATCGCATCAGGGCGGTCGTCGCCGCGAACGATCAGCTTCGCGATCATCGAGTCGTAGTGCATCGGGATCGCCCCGCCTTCGCGCACGCCGGTGTCGACGCGCACGCCGCCGTCCGGCGGCACGGGATGCGCGGCGGTCATCGTCTGCGGCGGCGGCAGGTAGCGCACGAGCCGTCCGGTGGACGGCAGGAAATTGCGGAACGGGTCCTCGGCGTTGATGCGGCATTCGATCGCCCAGCCTTCGCGTTTGATTTCCTGCTGACCGAACCCGAGCGGCTCGCCCGCGGCGATGCGGATCATCAGCTCGACGAGATCGAGGCCGGTGATCGACTCGGTGACCGGGTGTTCGACCTGGAGCCGGGTGTTCATTTCCAGGAAATAGAACGAGCGATCCTTGCCGACGACGAACTCGACGGTGCCGGCGCTTTGGTAGTTCACCGCCTTGGCCAGCGCCACGGCCTGCGCGCCCATGGCGAGGCGCGTCGCCTCGTCGAGGAATGGACTCGGCGCTTCCTCGATCACCTTCTGGTGCCGGCGCTGGATCGAGCATTCGCGCTCCCAGAGGAAGACGTGGTTGCCATGCGCGTCGCCGAGCACCTGGATCTCGATGTGGCGGGGTTCTTCGACGAATTTCTCGATGAAGACGCGGTCGTCGCCGAAGCTGTTGCGCGCCTCGTTGCGGCAGGAGGTGAACCCCTCGTGGGTTTCCTTGTCATTCCACGCGACGCGCAGCCCTTTGCCGCCGCCGCCCGCGCTGGCCTTGATCATCACCGGGTAGCCGATGCCTTGCGCGATCGCCACCGCGTCATCGGCTGTGGCGATCGGTTCGTCGTGTCCGGGAATCGTATTCACACCCGCCTTGGCCGCGAGTTCCTTCGAGGCGATCTTGTCGCCCATGGCCGAGATCGAGGCGTGCTTCGGTCCGATGAACACGATGCCCTGTTCCTCGACCTGCCTGGCGAATGCCGCGTTTTCGGAGAGGAATCCGTACCCCGGATGCACGGCTTCCGCGCCGCTGCGCTTGCATGCGTCGATGATCTTCTCGGCGACGAGGTAGGACTCGCGCGACGGGGCCGGGCCGATGCACAGCGCCTCGTCGGCGAGCCTCACGTGCAGCGCGTCCGCATCGGCCTCCGAGTGCACGGCGACGGTGAGGATGCCCATGCGGCGGGCGGTCTTGATGACGCGGCAGGCGATTTCGCCGCGGTTGGCGATCAGGATTTTGCGGAACATGGCGGGCGTTCGTTTGCGGGGGATTACAGCGGCAGGTTGCCGTGTTTGCGCCACGGTTCGTCGATCTTCTTGTCGCGCAGCATCGCCAGCGCGCGGCAGACGCGGCGGCGCGTGCCGTGCGGCATGATCACGTCGTCGATGTATCCGCGCGCCCCAGCGATGAACGGGTTGGCGAATTTTCCGCGATACTCCGCCTCGCGTGCGGCGAGTTTTTCCGGATCGTCCTTCTCGCTGCGGAAGATGATCTCCACCGCGCCCTTCGCGCCCATCACCGCGATCTCCGCGGCGGGCCAGGCGAAGTTCACATCGCCGCGCAGATGCTTGGACGACATCACGTCGTAGGCTCCGCCGTATGCCTTACGGGTGATCACGGTGACCTTGGGCACGGTGCATTCGGCATAGGCGTAGAGCAGCTTGGCACCGTGCTTGATGATACCGCCGTATTCCTGCGACGTGCCGGGCAGGAAGCCGGGGACGTCGACGAAGGTGACCACCGGGATGTTGAAGGCGTCGCAGAAGCGCACGAACCGCGCGGCCTTGATGCTGCTCTTGATGTCGAGGCAGCCGGCGAGCACCAGCGGCTGGTTGGCGACAAATCCAACGGTCTGCCCGCCCATGCGGCCGAACCCGATGAGAATGTTGCCAGCATGCTCCGGCTGCAATTCGAAGAACCCGCCGTCGTCGGCCACCTTGGTGATCAGCTCGCGCATGTCGTACGGCTGGTTCGGATTCTCAGGCACCAGCGTGTCGAGCGAAGGTTCGTCGCGGTCCGGCGGATCATCGGACGCGCAGGCGGGCGCTTTCTCCCGGTTGTTCGACGGCAGGTAGTTGAAGAATTCGCGGACCCTGATCAGCGCCTCGATGTCATTCTCGAACGCCAGGTCGGCGACGCCGCTGCGCGTCGTGTGCGTGAGCGCGCCGCCGAGGTCCTCGGCGGTGACCTCCTCGTGCGTCACCGTCTTCACTACATCCGGTCCGGTCACGAACATGTACGAGCTGTCCTTGACCATGAAAATGAAGTCGGTGAGTGCCGGGCTGTAGACCGCGCCGCCGGCGCAGGGGCCCATGATCAGGCTGATCTGCGGGACGACGCCCGAGGCGGTGACGTTGCGCTGAAACACCTCGGCGTAGCCACCGAGCGAGGCGACTCCTTCCTGGATGCGCGCGCCGCCCGAGTCGTTGATGCCGATTACCGGCGCGCCGACGCGCATCGCGGTGTCCATGATCTTGCAGATCTTTTGCGCATGGGCCTCGCTGAGTGATCCGCCGAAGACGGTGAAGTCCTGACTGAAGACGAAGACGGGTCGGCCGTTGATGAGGCCGTGACCGGTGACGACTCCGTCGCCCGGCACTTTCTGTGCATCCATGCCGAAGTCGCTGCAGCGGTGTTCGACGAAGAGGTCCCATTCCTCGAAGCTGCCTTCGTCGAGCAATACTTCAAGCCGTTCCCTCGCGGTGAGCTTGCCCTTGGCGTGCTGGGCGTCGATGCGTGCCTGGCCACCGCCGAGGCGGGCTTGGGCCCGCTTTTCCTCAAGAAGCCGGACGATATTGTGCATGGGTGGAGGTGGGTGGGCTGGCTCCGGCTGCCATTCCGCAGGCGGGGAAACCGCACGCTGCCGGACCCCGCCGGGCATCCCTGCAGCGGCAGCAGGTGTCAAGCCCGGATTGGGTAAAGGAAACGTTGTCAGCCTCGCGGCGGCAGGTCCATGCTCGCGCGGCGACGATGTCCCTGCACGAATTTCAGATTCCCGTCGTGTTCCGTCACCGCGTCGCGTTCACCCGCGCGGCCTTTGATCCCGGCAACGATGTGCTGCGCGGGATTCTCAGGGAAAGCGGGGGAGGTCCCTCGATGGTGGTGATCGACGAAGGCGTGACGCGGGTGTGTCCCGCGCTTGCGGGGCAGGTCGCGGAGTATGTTGCCGCCGCGGGCTTGGAGCTCCGGGGTGTGCACCTGCTCGGCGGTGGTGAAGCCGCGAAGGCCGACGATCGCGGTGTGCGCGAGGTGTGGCGGTGGATCGACGAGGCTGGGCTCGACCGCCATTCGCAGGTGCTGGTGATCGGTGGTGGTGCCGTGCTGGATGCGGTGGGCTTTGCCGCGGCGACCGCCCACCGCGGGGTGAGGTTGGTCCGCCTGCCGACGACCACCTTGTCCCAGGCCGACAGCGGGGTCGGCGTGAAGTGTGCGATCAACGCGTTCGGCAAGAAGAACTGGATCGGTGCCTTTGCCGTGCCGCATGCGGTGCTCAACGACGCGGCGTTCCTCCATCTGCAGGACGAAGAGACGCGGCGCGCGGGGTTGATCGAAGCGGTGAAGGTCGCGTTGGTGAAGGATGCCGTGTTTTTTGATTGGATCGAGGCCCATGCCGACGCGCTTGCCGCGCTCGATGCGGATTTGCTCGAAGAGTGTGTGCAACGATCGGCGCTGCTGCATGCGCGGCACATCGCCGAGGGCGGGGATCCATTCGAAAACGGATCGAGCCGACCGCTCGACTTCGGTCATTGGGCGGCGCACAAACTGGAATCACTCGTTGGTCACGGGTTGTCCCACGCGCATGCCGTATCCGTCGGGATCGCGCTCGACTCGTTGATTTCCACGCATGCCGGATGGTGTTCCGAGTCGCTCACCGGACGCGTGTTGCGTCTGCTTGCCACGTTGCGCCTGCCGCTGGTCCATCCGGCCCTGCGCTGGACTGACGACGCGGGCCGCCTGCGGGTGCTCGAGGGCATCGACGAATTCCGCCAGCATCTCGGCGGCCCGCTCACCGTGATGATGCTGCGTGCGGCCGGCCGCGGCATCGATGTGCACGAACTTGACGGTGATCTGGTTTCGCGGTGTGTCGGTGAATTGGAGCGCCGGGCCGAGGCGCTCATGGCACGGCCCAGGTGAGCGCCGGTCTCTTTGTGCGCGACTTTTCCCGGTTTTCTGGGTTGGATCCGGTTGCGGATGATGGTGCTTTTTTGCTTTCGCCCGCCTCCATCGATGCGCGCGATTGTTTCATGCTTGTTCCTGCTGTCGCTCTCGGCATCGGCGGCCCGGCTCACCGTGCGGATCGATCATTCGTGGAATGGAGCGCCGTTCGGGGCCGGGATGGTGCCGGGATCGATGGGCGAGACGCACGTATCGGTGATGCGCCTGTGCTACCTGCTATCGCAAATCCAGTTGCGGCGTGAATCGGGCGAATGGATCCGCGCGGGCGACTGGGTCGAATTCGTGGATCCGATGGCCGATCGCACGCGCTTCACGCTCGACGGGATTCCCGACGGATCCTACGATGCGATCCGATTCGACCTTGGGCTGGATCCCGCGACGGATGCGAGTGATCCGGCTCGGCGGCCGCCCGGTCATCCGCTGCATCCGGACGTCAACGGTCTGCACTGGAGCTGGCGCGGCGGCTATGTCTTTCTGGCGGCCGAGGGGCTGTGGGAGCAATCGAAGGAAACCAGCGGCGGCTGGTCGTATCATTTGGCGGGCGAGGATTATCGCGGCACCGTCGAAGTTGCGGTGCGGTTCGATCTCGCCGAACCGAAAGAGCTGGTGTTGGCATTCGATGCCGCGCGGTTGTTCGATGCGGTTTATCCGATCGATCCGGCGGCGACGGCGGTGACGCATTCACTGAACGACGACGGTCTGGCATCGAGGATCACGGACAACGCACTGCGGGCGTTTTCCTTGGTCGGTGTCGGGCCCGGATCCCGATCGGAGCCGCCTGTGCCGCGCAATGCTTCGGCCGTGTCTCCGCCTGCCGTGCTCGAGAGCCGAATTCCCGCGCATTTTCCCGCAGCCGCCTGGCCTGCGGACCATCCGCCCACCGCCGCCGGCATGGCATTGGGCGAGCGGTTGTTTCGCGATCCCTTGCTTTCCGTCAACGGGCTTCAGTCCTGTTCGACCTGCCATCAGGACGCCCGTGCGTTGTCCGACGCGCGCAGGTTCAGCATCGGCGCGGAAGGGCGCGCGGGCCGACGCAACGCAATGCCGTTGTTCAACCTCGCCTGGAAACCTTCGTTCTTCTGGGACGGCCGGTCGCCCTCGTTGCGCGAGCAGGTGCTCCACCCGATCCGCGATCCGGACGAAATGAACGAGTCGCCCGACCGCGTTGTGGAAAAGCTCAAGAACGCTCCGGGATATGCCGATGCGTTTGCCAGTGCATTCGGCGATGCAGGCATCAGTCTCGGGACGCTCGCCATCGCGCTCGAGCAGTTCCTGCTCACGCGGATTTCCGGTGATGCGAGAATCGACAAGGCGCTCGCGGATTTCTCGCAGCTCACCGAAAGCGAGGCGCGCGGCTTCGTGTTGTTTTTTTCCGAAAGCGATCCCGGGCGCGGCATGCGCGGGGCGGATTGCTTCCATTGCCACGGTGGCGCGCACTTCACCAACCACCAGTTTGCGAACAACGGCCTCGATGCCGACGAGGACCGCGCCGACCAAGGGCGTTTCACCGCGACCGGCAAGACGTGGGACCGCGGGCGCTTCATGGTCCCCTCGCTGCGAAACGTCGCGCTCACGGCACCGTACATGCACGACGGGCGTTTCGCGACGATCGAAGAAGTGATCGTCCACTACAACTCAGAGTTGAAGCCATCGGCGACTCTCGATCCGAACCTTGCCCGCCATCGGGCCCAGGGCGGACTCGGGCTGTCGGAGCGCGATCAGGCCGACCTCGCGGCGTTCCTGCGCAGCCTGACGGGTGAAAGCGCCACCCGCGGCGGTCCTTGAGTGCGATCCGCAAATATCCGTGTGTTCCGATTCAGTCGGAATTTTCGAGCTTTGGCTTGATTTCCCGTGTTGATCGGATTCGATCGACATCATGACCACGCGACGAATTTGGCTTCACCTGTGGATGCTTCCGTTGTTCTCGATGGGCGTGCACGCCGCGATCTCGCTGCAGACGGACAGTTCGGTGTCGATGCCCGCGGATCTCGAAGGGCCAGCCAAGCCGGCAATGGAGGCGTTCCAGTCGGGTAGTCACATCAAGGCGATCGAGTTGGCCAAGCCGCTTGCCGAGCAGGGAAATGCCGAGGCGCTCTACCTGCTGGGATTTGCGCACGAGTCGGGTCAGGGAGTCGAGCCGTCGCGCGAGAAGGCGCTTGATTACTATCGCAAAGCCGCCGCCGGAAAACACAAGGACGCGGTGTACCGGATGTCGTTCATCCTGCTGGCGTCGCAGGACCTCAAGGAGCGCGATCAGGCGAGGCAGGCGCTCGAAACGGCGGCGAAAGACGACCCCGAGGTGGCGGCGCGCATTCTCGGGGAAGCCTATCTGCGCGGCATGCTCACCTCAAAGCCGGATTCGGAGAAGGCGGTGTTCTGGTGGGGTCGTGCGGCCGACGCAGGCGACACCTTGTCGATGATCCTGCTGGCGCGTTTTTACGAAGGGCAATTCGGTTTCCCGCAATCGAAGGATTCCGACAAGGCGCTGACCTCGTACTCGCGTGCGGCCGGTCTGGGCAATTCCGGGGCGATGGCGGTGCTCGGCTCGCGCCTCCTCAGCGGTACGGAGAAATCCCGCGACGAACGCAAGGGACGCGAGTGGCTGAAGAAAGCGCTCGATGCCGGTGAGTCTTCCGCGCACCTGGTCCTCGGCGACTATGAGGAATTCGTGAAGAAGGACATGGCGGCGGCGTTCGCCGCCTACAGCCGGGGCAGTGATGCCGGGCAGGTCGACTGCATCCTGCGTCTCGCGGATTTCCATCTTCAAGGCAAGGGCACTCCCAAGAACGAGGAGAAAGGCAACGAACTGCTGCGCAAGGCGGCGGAGTCCGGTCACCCGATCGCCAACCTGCGCATGGCGGCGGCCTGCTTCAGCGGCGAGAAGCCCGCAGCCGACAAGCTGGTCACCGGCTACGGACATCTCGTGACCGCCGCAAACGCGAATTTCGGACAAGCGCAGAACGAACTCGGCTTGCTATATCTCTCCGGCAAGCTCGGTGCTACCGACGCGTCCGCCGGTGTCGCCTGGCTCACCCGCGCGGCCCAGGGTGGCAACCCCCAGGCACAAAACAACCTCGCGGCATTGCACGAGACCGGCCTCGCCGGACTGCCCAAGAACCTGGAACAAGCGATCCAACTCTACTCTTTGGCCGCCAACCAAGGTCATGGACCCGCCACTCACGCGCTTGCCCGGCTGGTCAACGAAGGCATGGGCACGCAGTCCGACCCGGTGAAGGCATGGGTGCTCGCCACCGTCGCATCCGAGCGCGGCGAGAAGGAGGCCAAGTCATTGGCGCGCAGAATCATCGACCAGCTCGACGAAAAACAGCGCGCCGACGCGCTGCGACAACTTGAGGAACTCAAGTTCGGCAAAAAAGCGGCCGAGGCAGTGCCCGATGTCGGACCCGAACCAGTGAATCCCGCGAAGCCGCCGCAGATCCGCAAGTAAGGAGTTGCCCGGAGGCGGTCGGACATCACACTGGTTGCGTGAACGTGCTCGTCACCGCCGGCCCCACACGTGAGGCCATCGATCCCGTCCGCTACCTCACGAACCGTTCGTCGGGCAAGATGGGCTACGAGATCGCCGCGGCATTCGCACGCGAAGGTCATGCGGTGCTGCTGGTCTCCGGGCCGACCGCGCTCGACTTGCCCGAGGGCGTCGATTTCCTTCCCGTCGAAAGCGCCGCCGAAATGCACGACGCTGTGTCGCGCCAAATCGGGCGCATGCGGATCGCGGTGTTTGCCGCGGCCGTGGCCGACTACCGGCCGCTGCGTGTCGCCGACGGCAAGATCAAGAAATCAAAGCAGCCGCTGACGCTCGAACTCGAGCCGACTCCGGACATCCTCGGCAGCGCGCGCACGGAGTTCGGATTTCGCGGCACGTTGGTCGGCTTTGCCGCGGAAACCTCCGATCTCGAGGCGCAGGCCCGCGACAAGCTGGTGCGCAAGGGATGCGACCTCGTCGTCGCCAACGACGTCTCGCAGCCTGGGATCGGCTTCGACTCCGACGTCAACGAGGTCCTGCTCGTCCGCCCCGACCGCATCGAGCCGCTGCCCCGCGCGTCGAAACACGAACTGGCCCGCACCTTGGTTCGCATCATGCTCGAGATTCACCACGAAAAAACGAATGTTGCGAATCCGTCGTGCACTTCCGACTGATCCACGATGTCCACCGCTCTTACCCGCATGTCCACGACTGATCTTGAACTTGCCGTCCGCGCCGCCCGTGAGGCGGGCGCTCTCCTCAAACACCACTTCGGCCGCGATGCCAAGGTGGATGAAGCCAGTCACCACGACATCAAGCTGGCGCTCGACAAGGAGTCGCAACAGCTCATCACGCGCATTCTGCTCGAGGACCGTCCCGACGACGCGCTCTACGGCGAAGAGGGAATCGCCGGCAACCAGCAGTCGCCGCGCCAGTGGATCGTCGATCCGATCGACGGCACGGTGAATTTCTACTATGGCATCCCGCACTTCTGCGTGTCGATCGCGTTGCGCGTCGGCGACGACGTCGTGCTCGGCGTGATCCACGACCCGATGGTCGGCGAAACATGGACCGTCGAACGAGGCGGTCCCGCCATGCTCGACGGCAGGCCGGTCCGCGCCAGCGCGCGCGACACCCTTGAGGAGTCGATTCTGTTCGTCGGCTGCGGCAAGGACGAGGAGGCGCTGCGCACCGGCATCGAGCGGTTCCGCCGCGCCTCGGTGCGCGCCCGCAAGATGCGCATGATGGGGTCCGCCGCGCTCGGCATGGCCTACATCGCCTGTGGCCGGCTCGACGCCTACGTCGAGTCGCGCATTTCGCTGTGGGACATCGCCGCCGGCCGCCTGCTCGTCGAAGCCGCCGGGGGCAGGGTGGAGCTGACCCCGGTCCCATCATCGCCCGATGCCTGGTCGATTATCGCGACCAATGGCCGCATCCCGATCGGCGAGATCCTGTAGCCCGGCATCGTCCGGCATTCGTTCGCGGACTGCTCCTGGTGCCTGTCGCCTGTCGCGATGCCCGAGGTTGCCTGCGGCTCCCTGCGGTCATTTGTTCCTTGGCCCGAAGGCGACCCGAACTCCGTAGCCTTGATGCTGGGCTGGATTGGAAAAACTCAAGAATTTCGGCTATTTTTCGCTGATTTGCAGATAAAGGGACAGACCCTTTATCGTTTTTACGGGGCTTTCCTGGATGCCCGAGAGTGGGGCGCTGGCTGCCATCATGATCGGATTTCCAGATAAAAGGTCTGTCCTTTTATCTGTGTCCCCTTTATCTGAACACGCCGTTGATTTTGACTGGGTTTGGCCATCTCGCGTCGAATGGAATGGGAGCCCTCGGTTGGGCACCGGATCACGAGGGCACGGCCGCCGATTCGGCCTGCATGGGAGCGCGGGGGGGGCGCAATCGTTTTTCCGGTTCTGCCCGCCCGGATCTTCCCGGAAAGCGGTCGCACCACAACCGTCCGCGCCGCGCTCAGGGCGCGGCGGCGGCGGCTTCGGCACGGGTCTCGGTCGCCAGCACGTCGCTGCGCAGGTCACCGCCCTTGCGGCGGCTCCACCACAGGACGATCGGCGAGGCGACGAACACCGATGAGTAGGTGCCGACGACCAGTCCGATGAGGATCATCACCGAGAAATCGCGCAGGCTCGATCCGCCAAACAACGAAAGGATCGAGACGGTGATGATCGTGGTCATCGAGGTGAGCAAGGTGCGCGAGAGCGTCGCGTTGATCGCCTCGTTCATGATCGAGAGGGTCGACCCTTGGCGGACGAGCAGGTTTTCGCGGATGCGGTCGAAGATGACGATGGTGTCGTTGATCGAGTAGCCGGCGATGGTGAGGATGGCGCCGACATGGATGAGCGACAGCTCGCCGCCGAGCAGGACGACGATTCCGATGGAGATGATCACGTCGTGGAGGATTGCGACGAAGCCGCCGAGTGCGAACGAGAATTCGAAGCGGGCGGTGATGTAGAGCAGGATGCCGATGAGGCCGATGACGAGCGCGATGAGCGAGTCCTTGAGAAAGGTGCCGCCGATGAGCGGGGAGACTTCCTCCTTGCTGGTGTCGATGACGTAGTCCGGCGTACCGTCGGCGCGAAGTTCGGCCTTGGTTTGGCCCAGAGCGGGGATGGTTTCGCGCAGTTTCGCGACGATGGACTCCGCGTCGCGCGTGTCGCAGCGGATGGTGAGCAGCGTGCCGGTGGCCGGGTTGCCCTGCTCCTGCGGGTAGGCAACCTTCGACAGCGTGAGCGTCTGCAGTGCCTTTTCGACATCGGCGAGCGGGATTTCGGTGTCTTTGCCGAGCTGGAACTGGACGAGTGTGCCGCCGGTGAAGTCGACGCCGAATGCGCGTTCCTGACGCACGCCGAAGGCGGCCAGCGACAGCAGGACGAGGGCCACCGAGAGGACGGCGCAGGCGCGGCCCTTGCCGAGGAAGTCGAAGCGGGTGGTGCCGATCGGGTTGAAGAACGAGAGTTGTTTCAGGACACCCAGATCGGTGCCCCAGCGGAACAGCACGCGGGTGACGAGGATCGCCGAGAACAGCGAGGCGACGATGCCGATCGTGAGGGTGACGGCGAATCCCTTGATGCTGCCGCTGCCGAGCCAGAAGAGGATGATCGCGGTGATGAGCGAGGTGAAGTTCGAGTCGAAGATCGCGGTGAACGCCTTTTCGTAAGCGGCGGCGATCGCGTTCTTGAGCGACTTACCTCCTTCGATCTCCTCGCGCAGGCGCTCGTAGATCAGGACGTTGGCGTCCACTGCCATGCCGATGGTCAGGATCATGCCCGCGATGCCCGGCAGCGAGAACGTGAAGCCGAACATCGCCATCACGCCGAAAAGGACCACCGAGTTCACGACCAGGCCGACCAGCGCGACGATGCCCGCCAACCGGTAGTAAAGAAGCACGAAGACGAAGGTGATCGAGAGGCCGATCAGTCCGGCCCAGACACCCTGCTCGACCACCGCCTTGCCAAGCGTGGGCGAGACGTTGCGGAACTCATCGACCACCAGCGCGTTCTCCAGCGGATTCATCAACGCATTGGCGAGATTCTGGACCTCGCCCTTCTCGCGCAGGCCCTCGATGATGAATTGCTTGCCGAGCGGTACTTGGTTGACCACTGGGGCGCTGATCACCTCGCCGTCGAGGACGATGGCGATGCGGTCGCGTCCCGGTCTCATGTTCTGGGTGAGCGCGATCATCTTGTCCGTGCCCGCATTGTTGAGCGTGATGGCCACGGCATCGGCTTGCTGGGGCGAGGGCACGGCATCGGCGATGTCGGATCCGCCCAACGCCATGCGCCGGTTGAGCAGGATCGGCTGGCCCGGCAGCTCCTTGCCTTCTTCGTTTTTGATTTTGTATTCGTAGGCCCGGTAGCCGGGGACGATTTCGTCGCCGTCCTTCACGCGCTGGGCGAGGGATTTGTTCTCGATGACCTCGTCGTTGCGCGGGCTGACCTCGCGCAGTTCGAGCTTGGCGACTTTTTCCAGCGTTTTGCGGAGGTTCTCGGATTCCTCTGGCTCGATGCCGGGCATCTGCACTTCGATCTTGTCCGCGCCTTGGCGGGCGATCATCGGCTCCGCCGTGCCGAGCGCGTTGAGGCGTTTTTCGATCACGAGGATCGCCTGATCGACCTGCTGCGGGGTCACCGGCATGAATCCGCCGCCATCGGCCTCGCGTGGCTGGACGCGCAAGGTGAACGACGAACCACCGCGGATGTCGATGCCGCCCTTGAGACGTCCCTGCTTCACGATGCCGCCATCAAGGCGTTCATCTGTGAGCGGGGTGGCCGCCAGCACGCACAGGCCGCAGACGCCCAGCAGGAGCACGCTGCCGATGTTGCGCTTGCGGCGCTCGATGTCGGTGGCGAAGTACCAGAAGAACAGCACCAGCAGCAGCATGCCGGTGAGGAAGACGGCCAAGGGGTCTTCAAGCAGTGAAGTGACAGCGGACATGGCGGGGATGGATGGGGGTGAACGGGGGGCGGTCGCGCCGGAACATCAACATCAGTCCTTCTTGTGGACTGCGGCGATCGCGGGTTTATCGAATTCGATCATCGTGCCCTCGGCGACTTTGACGACCACCGTCTGTTCCTTGACGTGGTGGACGATGCCGTGAATGCCGGCGGTGGTGACGACCTTGTCGCCGGTCTGTAGCGCGGCGATGCGGGCGGCTTGTTCCTTGCGCTGGCGTTGTTGCGGCCGGATCAGCAGGAAATAGAACATCACGATCATCAGGCCCATCATCACCAGTGGACTGCCAAGCAGGCCGCCGGGAGGTGGAGTCTGGGATTGGGCGAGCACGAGGGCGGGGATCATGGAGGCGGTCATGGAGTGGAGGGGGAGGTCAGGGATGCTGGTCCGGTTGGTAGCGCCGGAGGAAGGAATCCTTGAATTCCGTGAAGTTTCCGGCGGCGATGGCCTCGCGCGCACCCGCGACGAGGCGCAGGTAGAAATGCAGATTGTGGAAGGAAAGCAATCGCAAACCGAGGATTTCGCCCGCGTGGAAGAGGTGCCGGAGGTAGGCCCGGGAGAAGCCGGCGACATGTGGATGCGCGCATTCGCAAAGCGGCCGGGGATCCCGGGCGTGGATCTGATTGCGGATGTGCAGCGGGCCGTCGAGCGTGAACGCCATGCCGTGGCGTGCGACTCGTGTAGGCATGACGCAATCAAAAAGATCAACTCCGCGGGCGATCATCTCCAGAATCTGCGGCGGTGTGCCGAGTCCCATCGCGTAGCGGGGTTTGGTTTCGGGCAGGAAAGGGACGCTGTGTTCGATGGCGCGGAACATTTCCTCTTCCGGCTCGCCCACCGAGACGCCGCCGATCGCGTAGCCGTCGAGGTCGAGGTCGACCAATCCGCGCGCCGATTGCTCGCGCAGTTCGGCGTAGACCGAGCCTTGCACGATGCCGAAGTGGTGTTGGCGTCCATCACCCGACCTCGGTTGGTGAGTGTGGATCCAGTCCTTGCAGCGCGTGGCCCAGCGCTGGGTGAGTTCGAGCGACCGGGCGGCGTAGGCCTTGTCGCACGGGTAGGGCGGGCATTCGTCGAACAGCATGGCGACGTCCGAGCCGAGCGCCGCTTGGATTTCCATGCTGAGTTCCGGGGTGAGCAGCAGGCGGGTGCCGTCGAGATGGCTTTGGAAGCGCACCCCCTCCTCGCTGATCTTGCGCAATTTCGCCAGCGACCAGACTTGGAAGCCGCCGGAGTCGGTGAGGATGGGCCGCCGCCAATTGGCGAAGCGGTGGAGTCTGCCGAGCTGGCGGATCGTCTCGTGTCCCGGCCGCAGCCACAGGTGATAGGTGTTGCCCAGGATGATCCGCGCATCCAGCAGTTCCAGCTCGGCGGGGTGGAGGGTCTTGACCGACCCCTGGGTGCCCACCGGCATGAACATCGGGGTATCGACCGTGCCATGGGGCAGTTCGAGCCGGCCGAGGCGGGCGCGCGAGCGCGGGTCGGTCTGGAGCAGGGTGAAGGACACGGCGGGAGTGCCGGGGCATAGGGCTTGGGTCAGATCCGGCCAAGCCAAATTGACGCCGACCGGGGTGATCCGGGGTTTGTTGGAAGAAAATCCGTTTTTTGAGACGAATTTTTGAATCAAATCCGCTGGATTTCGTCGGAACTTCGGGCATCTTCAAGTCCGGCAAGACCGCTTGGCGATACTTTCCGCATCCTGCGGGGTTTCATCAGGCCCGACCCAAACCAAACCAACCAAACCACATCATGAAACGCATCATCAGTTCGTTCTGCATTTCGCTGTTCATCGCGCCGTTCGCCCTTGCGGACGACTGCGGCAAAGGCAAGTGCGACAAGGAAAAACAAGAGGAAACCATCGTGCTTTCCGCCCAGTGCGGTTGCGGCGATGAGTGTGTCGCCAAAAAAGGCGAAGACTGCGCCAAGTGCGAGTGCAAGCCGGAGAAGCAGGCGGTGATCGCCAGCGACTGCGGCAAGTGCAAGAAGAAGAAAGACGAGGAGTGCGACGAGGGCACCGTGCTCGCCGGTGGCAAGTGCAAGAAGAAGAAGGACTGCGGGGAAGAAGAGTGCGATGAAGGCACCGTGCTTGCCGACAAGTGCAAGGAGAAAGACGGCGACTGCGACAAGGAGAAGGAAGAGACGCTCCTTGCTGGCAAGTGCAAGAAGAAGAAGGATTGTGGCGAAGAAGAATGCGAAGAAGGCACCGTACTCGCCGGCAAGTGCAAAAAAAAGAAGGACTGCGACGAAGGTGAGTGCGACGAGGGTACCGTGCTTGCATGATCCGTGTTTTTCACTGATTCGATTTTCAAAAACCGCCGGATGCCCTCCGGCGGTTTTTTGTCATCGATGATTCGGAAAGGGCTTGCGATGTCAGCCTCGCCTTCGCTTGAGATCTCCGGTGATTGACCTCCTAGCACGATCCGGTGCAGGATTCGTTGTGACGATGGATGTGGTGTGCGGGGTGATTCTGGATTCGTCGGGCCGCCTGCTTGCCTGTCGTCGGCCGCGAGGCAAAGTCCTGGCCGGACGTTGGGAATTTCCCGGCGGCAAGGTCGATCCCGGCGAAACACCCGAGGAGGCCTTGGTCCGCGAGCTGCGCGAAGAACTCGCGATTGAAGTCGAGGTTGGCGAGGCGTTGTCTCCGGTGAAGTGGAGCTACCCTTGGGCGGAGGTCCGCCTGATGCCGTTCCATTGTCGTGTCATCGATGGCATGCCGCAGGCGCTCGAGCACGAGGAGTTGCGCTGGTGTGATGCGGGCGAATCCCGTCGGCTCGACTGGGTGCCCGCCGATCTTCCGGTGTTGGCGGAGTTGGGATTCCCGGGTTTCGACGGTTGATGTCCCGGTGCAAAAAAAGGAAGCGGCCCGATCGACGATCCCTTGGGAAAAACCCAAAAACCCAGAAGGACGTTCAATCGGGCCGCTCTTGTCTTGCGACGCCCGAAAGAAAGCATCGGACCGCGTTTGCGTCAAAAAATTTTTTCCAAAAAAGCGGCAGGATCTTCATCGCGACGGATCTTTTTCCGTTGCGCGTTTTCCTTCATTCGTTGCCGGGCCGACGGCGCAGCGCCTTCTTCACCGCCAGACGTCGCTTGTCTTCGATCGAGCGCGATTTCGATCGTCTCGATCGCGGGCGTTGTTGCCGACGCATCTTCTCGATGGCCTGGGTGCGTGCCACGGCAAGCCCATCGCGGATTCGTTCGATTTGCTCGCACAACTCGCGGCGTGCGAGATAGCGGTTCAGTTCGCGCGAGCGGTCGATCTGGCACTTCACGCAAACACCGCTCGGCAGGTGTTTGAGAAACACGCAGTTGTTCGTCTTGTTGATCTTCTGTCCGCCCGCACCGGACCCGCGCACGAATTTCTCGAGCAGCATCTGCTCGTTGATCCCGAGGGCCGCCATGCGGCGCGCCAACTCGTCGATCTTTTCCGGTGTGACGGGGAATGACATGGATCGAGTTTCAAGTTTGAAGTATTCGGTTTCAAGCGAAGAGGCACGAGACCGGGTGGTGGTGGGTTGAAGCCGAATGTCTGTTGGGATCAAGGGCCGCTGAAATGGATCGAATCGTGAAGAAATCTCTGTTTTTGCTTGAATTCCTGCCTGTAGTGTAGCAGTTCCCGACGTACCTCACTCACTCATGAAAACCCGTACCATCATCATCACGTCGGCAACATTGCTTTCCGCCGCCCGACTCCTGCACGCGGCATCCGTCGCGAACGACAACGCCTCCAACTACACCAACGGCTGGAGCAACGGATTGAACGGCGGCTCGGGATTCTCAGCTTGGACGATCAACGCGACCCAGGGAACGGGTTCTGCCGTGGCATTCATCGGCGAACCCGCGTTCGCAATTCCGCACGCGTGATCTGCGAGGGGGCGTCGATCAATCGGCGTCCTTGCCTCAATCTGCCAAAAAATCGCCTTGATTCCGATTTTACATCCATTATTATACCTTTATGGATTTTGAGTTCGACGAGGCAAAGTCACAGATCAACGCTGAAAAGCATGGGATTGACTTCTCGGAGGCTCAACTCCTGTGGCGCGATGAGCGTCGTCTCGTGGTTGAGGCTCGGAGTGAGACTGAACCACGGTTCGCCATCATCGCTTCCCACGCAGGAAAGCTGTGGACAGCAATTTTCACAGTAAGAGAAGACAGAATTCGAATCATATCAGCAAGGAGATCACGCCATGGTGAAGAAGAAGGATACTTTAACAGCTAGGGAACTAGATCGCCGCTTTGATGCCGGTGAGGATATTTCTGCGTACCTTGACTGGAGCAAGGCGAAGCGTCCTGGCCTTGAGCAGCGTCGTGTGAATGTCGATCTTCCGAATTGGATGATCACATCGCTCGATCGAGAGGCGAAGCGAGTCGGAGTGACTCGCCAATCGATTGTCAAAGTCTGGCTCGCAGAAAGAATCAAAGCAGAACAAGCCCCGCCATCCAACCACTAGGAGACGTTCTGTTTCGATGATTTCTGGTATCTACAACATCAGCCCCGTGAGTGGGATTCGCCCCCGCTCCTAGTGGCGGATGTTTACACGTTGTGCCCCAGAAAAAGGAAATGAAAATGACTAACAACCGTAACATCGACCAGCTTCAAAAGAATGCTGTGAGGTGGCCAGGGCACCGATCCGCCGGAGTTACGCATGTCCCGCCGGACGAGTGCATGAGCCGTCACCGGGCAATTTTGGACTGCCGACCGGACGCCGATCCTAGGAGTGCAATTTCAAAAGTGGGACACGCTTTAGGACACAGTCCTTGGCCCCCGGGCTCGCAAATCCTTGAAAATCAAGGTGGTGCGCGCTGCAGGGTTCGAACCTGCGACCCCATCCGTGTGAAGGATGTGCTCTACCACTGAGCTAAGCGCGCCGGAAAAACGGGTCGGGATGGTGGCGGTTGGGCGCGGGCTTGGCAAGCCGATTCGTGATCATCGAGCGCGGATCCGTTTCGGGAGCAGCCCACCCGAGGGTTACTCGCGGACGAGTTCGCCGCAATGGGCCGCGAATCCCGCACCGAACGAACTCATCCAAATGCGGCGCGTCGCGGGAGTGAGTCCGTGTTCGACCGCGGCGAGCACGCTCGGACTGCTGAGGTTGCCATGGTTTCTCAGGATGGCGCGGCTGGAATCGAGGCAGGCCGAGGGAATCGCCTTTCCGATGGCATCGAGCACATCGCGTCCGCCGGTGTGGGTGGCGATGAGGTCGGGCTCCATGCTTCGTTGCGCGTGCAGTTGCGCGACCGCCTCCGCGGCCAGAGCGGGGACATCGCGGTGAAGCTGGTTCTTGAGTCGTCCGTCGGCATTGACGAAGCGGATTTTTTCGCGGTGTTGCGGCTGATGGATCGTGCGAAATCCGCCGAAGCGGAATTGTCCGCCGAGGTCGCGACCTCGCCACAAGGCGGCGGCCGCGCCGTCGCCGAACAGGCAGAGGCTCACCAACACGCCGGGTTCGTCGTTGAGATAGAATGCCGCCGAGCAGACTTCGACCGCGACGGTCGCAACCAGCGCATCGGGCCGTGCCGCCAGCACGCCGCGCGCCGCCTCGAGCATCGGCAATGCCGCGCCGCAGCCGAGTCCGAGCAAATCCTGGAGGAACGCGCCACCATCCAGGCCGAGCCGCTCCGCGACGTGGCTGGTGAGCCCCGGGCAGAGGTATCCCGTGCAAGTGCAGACGAGCAGCGCGTCGATTTCCTTCGGCAGCACCTCCGCTTGACCGCACGCTTGGTCGAGCGCGGTGGCCGCCAGCCGCGGCGCGTGCGTTTCGAAGATGCCGTGGAGTTCGCCCGCGCCGCTTTCGAAGACCTGCTCGAGATCGGGCGAGCAGAAAGATCGTTGCGAGATGCCCGAATCGCCGTTCAGAATGCGTTGGAGGAGACGGCGCGACGAGGGTTTGAGCCGGCCGAACGCTTCGGATCCGGTCAGCGCGGTCAAGCAGTCGCTCTGGCTGAACGCATGGGGAGGGAACGCGGTGGCCAAGGATTGCAGGAACATCATCGCACAAGGGGGAGCAGGCTTTGGAAGGGAATGCAATGCCGCCTTGCAAGCAGCAGGGTGAACCGCAGGGCGGATGGTCGTGTGATCCACCCGTGAAGGACGCGCGCCATCCTCATGCGTTTGCGGAACCGGCGCAACTGCGACATTGCGCAGCGTGCGGCCGCCGCATGCCAGTCGCAGTCGCCGCGCGCGTGATCGAGGCAGGGATCCAGCGCGCATTCTGCGGATTCGAAAGCCATCGACATCCCGTTGCCGGTGAATGGCGGGATCATGAACGCGGCGTCGCCGATGGAGAACTCCGGTCCGGCTTGGACGCCAGGGAGGAATCCGGCGACACCGCAGAAACTGCCGTCGACGAATTCGGCGTCACGCAGCCGCGCGACGAGCGAATGCAGTCCGCCCGATTCCAGCACGCGCATCAGCAGTTCCGGTCCCTTGGCACCGCGCACCGCGTCGCTGCGGAACAATCCGCACAGGTTCACCGTTTCGGGATCGACGCGCGCCAGTCCGGCATAGCCGACCGGTGAGAGAAACATCTCGAGGTCGTGAGTCGTCGGCATGCTGCGGAAGTGGGCTTTCAATCCAATCCACGGGCCTGGGGTGCGCGGTCGGCCTGCCGCCCACACGGTGCCCGGTTGCGGTTGCAGGCGCGATCCGGTGACGAGCACGCCGCCGGCCGATTCGAATTCACGGCGCAACGTGTCATCGAGCCGCCAGCGCGAAATGCCGATGCCCTCGACCCGCTGGGTGGCCACGACACCGCGTCCGTCGTTCCAGCTCGCGGTGGAAAGCGGCATGCCCTCGTCGAGCAAGTGGCGGATACCGAGGCGATCGAGTGTTTCCCGTTTCACACCGCTGATGAATTCGCCACAGACGCGGTGGCGCGGATACGTGAGGGCTTCGTGAAGTTCCACGGCGACTCCGCGCCGCGCCAATGCCACGCCGAGCGACAAGCCCGCCAACCCGCCACCGGCGATGCGCAAGGGTCGTTTCATCGTTGCGTCGCGTGGAATCGCAGGATGCCGCGCAGGGTTGCGTGTTCGTGGATTCGCCAGGATCCGCGGTCCAGTGCCAGGAGGTCGGCCAACTCGCCTGGCACGAAGCCGGCGCGAATGCTCGCGGGCATGTCGTGCCGTGTGACGGGGCCGACAAACGGCGCGGCGATCATCGAGCAGATCAGTGGCGTGCGCGATCTCAACGGCTCGCAGAAGATCAGCGATGAACAACCGCGCATCAAACCGCCGAGGACGCGCAGTGCCTCCGTATCGAAGTGATGCAGCACCAGGCTTGCCACACAGACTCCGCCGCGCATGGCGTCGGCGGATTCAAACAAGTTTCCTTCGATCCAGCGGATTCCGTGGTCGATGCCCGCGGGTTTCGGATTCAGATCGATGCCGGTCACCCGGGTGTCCGGCAACGCGGCTTGCAGTTGCGAACACAGCCTGCCGTCACCCGCGCCGAGTTCCACCACGCCTGATGCCGCATGTCCATCGGCGGTGACGCGCTTGAGGATCCATCGCGAATTGCCCAGCCAGCGGTCGAGTCGGCGCAGGTCCCGGCGGCTGCGGACTGCCTCGGGATCATCGGGCGGCAACGAATCGAGGAGTTCGGGCTGGACGTTGCGAACCATGCGGGTCCGGCAGCCGCAGCGGGCCGACGGGTTGTGGAAACCGCGGTGGAGCGAGTGACTCATCGAAATGATCCGGCGTGCGCGCGTGGATCCCGATCCATCGGCAACCGCAGATTCATCGCAGTTTAGCGGGGAGGGACGGATTGCAAGCGCGATCGGTGATCGTCCGGGCGGCAAACCAAAAATCATCCTCGCGATTTTCGATCTGCGGTGTTGTCCGGATGTCGGCTCCGGATAAGATTGCGCCCCGATCCGGATCCCGGTGCAGATTTCCAAAGAAACGATTGAGCAAGTGCTGAGCGCGACGGACATCGTCGAGCTGGTCCAGTCGTATCTTCCGCTCAAGCGGGCCGGCGCCCAGTTCCGCGCGAACTGCCCGTTCCATAACGAAAAAACGCCGTCGTTTTATGTCAACCCGGCGCGCCAGTCGTTTCATTGCTTTGGCTGCGGCAAGGGCGGCGACGCGATTTCGTTCGTGCGCGAATATGAAAACCTGCCGTTCACCGACGCGCTTGGCAAACTCGCCCAGCGTGCCGGCGTCCAAATCGTCGAGGAGGCGCACGACCCGTCGGCCGAGCGCGCCCGGCGCAGCCGCGGCCGTTTGCTCGACCTGCACCGCGAGGCGGCGGAGTTTCTTCACGGATTGCTGATAAAGTCGCCCGACGCCGGTCATGCGCGCGAGTATCTGAAATCGCGCGGATTGGGCAGTGAGGTCGCCTCGGGCTGGTCGCTCGGCTGGATGCCGGATCGGGCACCGGTGTTCCTCGACTGGGCGCGTGAGCGCAAGTTCACCGGTCGCGAACTGGTGGATTCCGGGTTGTGCTATCTGCGCGAGGAACAGCGGGCCTCCTCCGGGCTGCGTGTGCGTTTTCGCGACCGGCTGATGTTTCCGATCCGCAACGAGGTGGGCGACGTGATCGCGTTCAGCGGCCGCCAGTTGCGCGAGGATCCGAACAGCGGGAAATACGTCAATTCACCCGAGACCGTGCTGTTCCGCAAATCCAGGGTGCTCTTCGCCCTCGATCGCGCGCGCAAACCGGTGCTGCGCGAAAAGGCGGCGCTTCTTTGCGAAGGACAGCTCGATGTGATCGCCTGCCACGAGGCCGGCATCGACCACGCGCTCGCACCGCTCGGCACCGCATTCACGCGTGACCACGCCTCGCTGTTGCGGCGCTACACGCATGAAGTGATCGTTTGCTACGACGCCGACCGTGCGGGGCTGGCGGCGACCGAGCGCGTGTTCCGCGAGTTGGCACCGGAGGGCCTGGCGGTGCGCGTGGTGGCGATGCCGGACGGGCACGATCCCGACAGCTTCATCCGCACGCACGGTGCCGACGCGTTTCGCGCGCTGCTCAAGCAGGCGGAGGGGTTTTTCGATTTCAAACTGGCGAAGGCCGCCGCGGACGGCCTCCTGGCCGATGCAGCCGGCCGGGCGTCGGCGCTCGGTGATTGCGCGGGATCGCTCGCGCTGATGAGTGACTTCGCGTCACGGGAAAACCAGATCAACGTGGTCTCGGCACGACTCCAGACCTCGGCCAACACGCTGCGTCAGGCGATCGCCCGCCAGCGGTCGAAGCCGACGCGCGCGTCTGCCGTGCCCGATGACGAGGCGTCGGCTCCGCCCACCGAGCCGACGCCACTGCATCGCGTCGTCGCGTTTTGTTGCCAACTGGCCCTGGCCTCGGGCGAGGCCCGCGATTTTCTTGCCGAGCAGTTCGAGACCTTGCATGAGGCGTTGCCGTGGCTGGAGGGGATTCCGTTGCTCGAGTCGATCCTCGCCGCTGCGCCCGACCCGGCGTCGCCCGCATCGGTGAATGCGTTTCTCGCCGCGCTTCCCGACGCCGACCGCCTTGCGCTCACCGCCGATGCGATGGCTGCCGCGCCGATCGATGATCCGGTGAAGTCCGCCGAGCAGACGTTGGCGCTGCTGTCCGGGATCGTGTTGCAGCGGCGCAACGCCGCGGTGAAGGCCGCGCTCAAGGAGCCGGGACTCGACCATCAGCGCATGTTCGAGCTGCTCGAAGAGGCGAAGGAGTTGCGAACACTGCTGCAAGGGATGGAACAACGAATTGAATTTGACGACGAGCTGCCGAAATCGACCTGGCGGCCCAAACCGCCGCCGTGGCGGGGCCGTCGGCGCGACGGTTGACGCCAGTTCAGCACGTTCTTGGCTTGTCCCGGCCGGGGTGCGCGTTTATCTCCGCCCGCGATGCACGCGTTTTCCTACAAAGACGGCTCCCTGCACTGTGAAGAAGTCGATCTCGCCGGACTGGCGGCCGAGCATGGCACGCCGCTGTATGTTTACTCGGCCGGTACGATCGTCGACCATTTCCGTCGGCTCGACGCCGCGCTTGCCGGGGTGGATCACGAGATCGCCTATGCGGTGAAGGCAAACTCGAATCTCTCGGTGCTGCGGTTGTTGGCGAGCGAGGGCGCGGGATTCGACATCGTGTCGGGTGGCGAGTTGTTCCGCGTGATCAAGGCCGGCGGTGATCCGGCGCACTGCACCTTCGCCGGTGTGGGCAAGACCCGCGACGAAATCGTCTATGCGCTCGAGCAGGGGATCTACTCGTTCAATGTCGAGAGCGAGGAGGAGCTGCGCTACCTCGACGAGGTGGCCGGCTCCCTCGGACTCGTCGCGCCTGCGGCGGTTCGCGTCAACCCCAACGTCGACGCGAAGACGCACAAATACATTTCCACCGGAAAATCGGAAAACAAGTTCGGTGTGGATTTTGAACGCATCTCCGCGCTTTACGAACGGGCCGCGGCGGAGCTCAAGAACATCCGGCTGCGCGGATTGCAGATGCACATCGGCTCGCAGCTCACGTCGGTGGATCCGTTTGTCGAAGCGGTTGACAAAGTCGCGCCGCTCGCCGCGGAACTCAAACGGCTTTACGGCATCGAATTCTGGTCGATCGGCGGCGGCATCGGCATCATCTACAAGGAGTCACTCGAATCCGGGTCGGCCGAATGGTGGGAGGGCAAGGAGGCGGCGGAGCGACCGCTCACCACGGACCTCTACGGAAGCATGCTGGTCCCGCGGCTCAAGGACCTCGGGCTGCGGATCCTGCTCGAGCCCGGGCGCTTCATCGTCGGCAACGCGGGCGTGCTGCTCACCCGCTGCCTTTACGAGAAGAAAGGATCGGCCAAGACCTTCAAGATCGTCGATGCGGGGATGAACGACCTGATCCGTCCGGCGCTCTACGAGGGACACCACGAAATTGTACCGGTCAAGCAGCCTGCGTCAGGCGCTCGCGTCACGGTGGACGTTGTCGGCCCGATCTGCGAGAGCGGCGACTTCTTCTGTCAGGACCGCGAGCTGGACGACTTCCGGCCCGGCGAAACGGTGGCGCTGATGTCCGCGGGCGCCTATGGATTCGTCATGGCCTCGAACTACAACTCGCGTCCGTTGCCGGCGGAGATCCTGGTGGAGGGCGACTCCGCCACCGTCGTGCGCAAGCGGCAGGCGCTCGACGACCTGATCGCCGGGGAATTGTGATTTGCCGACGGGTGCCGCTTGGCTGGAGACCCGTCGGAGCAACCGCTCCCGAGCCACGATGCCCCGGATGATCCATCTCCAGCTTCATTTGTTGGTGCTGTTGTACGCGACCACCGCGATTTTCGGTCATCTGATCACCTTGTCGGCTCCGGCGTTGGTCGTTTGGCGCACCGCTTTCGCCGCCGTCGGTGGTGCGGCGCTGGTGGTCTTCATCCTGCGCCGCCGCCTGATGCCGCCACCGGGGACGATTCCGATGCTGCTCGGCATCGGCTGTCTCGCGGGTTTGCACTGGATGTGTTTCTTCGGCGCGATCAAGCTCGCCAACATCTCGATCTGTCTCGCGGGCCTCGCGACGTCCACGTTCTTCACCGCCTTCACCGAGCCCCTGCTCGAAAAGCGTCCGGTGCGTCCGCTCGAAGTTGGCCTCGGCGTGCTGGTCGTTTGCGGCATCGTGCTCGTCGCGGGCTTCGAGCGCGGCCGTCTCGCCGGCCTGCTGGTGGCCTTGCTCAGCGCGCTGCTCGCGGCGGTGTTTCCCGTGCTCAACCGACGTCTGGTGCGTGGTCACGGGATGAGCCCGCAAGTGATGGTCGTTTGGGAGATGATCGGTGCCTGCGCGGTCTGCCTGCTTTTGTTGCCGTTCTTCGACGGCATCGGCGGATACCTCCGCATGTTCGATTGGAACGGGCTCGACTTCCTGTGGATCCTGATCCTCGCGCTGGCCTGCACCGTGTTCGCGCACGCGTTTCACATCCATCTGCTGCGGCATCTGAGTGCCTACACCTCGAATCTCGCGGTGAATTTCGAGCCTGTTTACGGCATCCTCGCCGCGGCCCTGCTGTTCGGCGAACACCGCCAACTCCACCCCGGTTTCTATCTCGGCACGCTCACCATCCTCGCGGCAAACCTGCTGCATCCGCTGGGCCTGCGCTGGATGGCGCGCCGCAAGCCGGCCGCGTGAGTGATCCGTCAGCCGTCCGCGTTGCCGTCGCCCTTGCCGCCGATCCACTCGCGCCGCTGACGAGAGCGCACCGACAGGATCACCGGAATGCCCGGCGCCGGACGGCCTTCGCGGAAGCAGTTCACCAGATACGATTCGTAGCTCGCGGTGAGGAGCCGCTTGTCGTTGACGAACAGGACGAGCGTCGGCACCGGCACGAGGCTGTAGCGTTCGTTGACCGCTGCCGTGGCGTAGTAGAGCTTGAGCCTGCGCTTGAGCTTGCGGTCGAGCGGCGGCGGGTTCGCCTCGAACGCCTGCTGCAGGATGCGGTTGAGCTGACCGGTGGTCGGCACGTCCTGTGCGGCATCCCGGATCTTCAATGTCTCGCCGAGCACGGCATCCACCGATGTGCGCGTCTTCGCGGAGCAGATCACGAAGGGGGTATCGTGCAGGAAGAACAGCTCGCGGCGCAGGTGTGCGGTCGCCTCGCGCACCCGCGTTTTCGGATCGGCCTTCGGCTGGTAGAGGTCGAATTTATTCAGGACCACCAGGCAGGGTTTTTTCTCCTCGAGGATCACCTGCGCGATCTTGCGGTCCTGCGCGGTGATGCCGGCGGCGAGGTCCACCACCAGCACGCACAGGTCGGAGCGCCGCACGGCCTTGACCGTGCGCATTGCGGAGAACACCTCGACCGAGCTGTCGCGCTTGGATCGCGCCCGCAGGCCGGCGGTGTCGATCAGCGTGAACCGCTCGCTGCGGTAGGCGCAGGGGAGGTCGATCGCGTCGCGCGTGGTGCCGGCGATGTCGGAAACGATCGTGCGCTCGTCCTTGAGGATCGCATTGACCAATGACGATTTGCCCGCGTTGGGTCTGCCGACGATGCAGAGGCGGATGCCGACGCTCTCCGCGGCGACCGCCTCGGCCTCGCGTTGTCGGGCGAGCGGCGAGACGATGCGGTCGATCGACTCGCACAGCCCGGCGATGCCGCGGCCATGCTCGGCCGAGACGGCGATGGTTTCGCAAAACCCGAGTGCGGCGAATTCTCCGGTCGCGCTTTCGTGTTTCGCGTCGTCCACCTTGTTCACCACCAGCAGGACCGGTGCGGTGGCCTTGCGCAGTTTGCGCGCCAGTTCGCGATCGGCCGGCAGCAATCCGTCGCGCCCGTCGACGACGAACAGGATCAGGTCGGCCGCCTGCATCGCGATGTCGGCCTCGACCGTGACGAGTTCCTCGAATCCGTCGCCGGTGTGCCCGCCGATTCCGCCGGTGTCGATGAGCGTGCATAGCGTGGCGGTCGCCGCCGATGGTGCGGTGATGCGGTCTCGCGTGACGCCGGGTTGGTCGTGGACGATGGCGATCCGCCGCCCGGCGAGGCGGTTGAACAGAGCGGACTTCCCGACGTTCGGGCGTCCGACGATGGCGACGGATGGCATGGCGCGGATCAAACGGCGGAACGCGCGCCTGTGCAAGGGTGGAGCGGTGGTGAGGGCCGAATGCGACGCCGTCGACGCGCGAAGCGGATTTTGACAGCTCGCGGCAATGCTGCTATCCACCACGGTGATGCGCCTGTAGCTCAGTTGGATAGAGCACCCGCCTTCTAAGCGGACGGTCGCTGGTTCGAATCCAGCCAGGCGCGCTTCGCGCCCATCATTTCAACGCCCGGAGGGCGCAAATCAGGATGGACGGCGGAGTCAATCCAGCCAGGCGTGCGTTTCGCGGGTCAACCCGGCGCTTGTCACGCGCGGGCCATCGACTAGCCTGCGCTTCGTGGATGCCGATCTGCCTGTTTCGCCGCCCCGCGCGTGGGCCGACATCGATCTCGCGACGCTGCGATCCAATCTGAATGTGGCACGCGAAGCCGGTGGTGCCGATGTGATGGTTGTCGTCAAAGCCGGTGCCTACGGTCACGGGCTTGAGCCCGTTGCCAAAGTCCTGGCGGCCGAGCGCGTCGCGTTTGTCGGAGTGGCCAATGTCGGCGAGGCGCGCCGCATCCGCGATGCGGGCGTGGACACGCGCATCTATCTGCTCGGCGCAACTTGGGCGGAGGAGCGCGCCGAAGTGGTCGCGCGCGACTGGACGCCCTGTCTCTCATCGCTCGAGGAGGCCGCGCACTTCGACCGGCTTGCTACTGCGGCAGGTCGCCGGTTGCGCGTGCATCTCGCAGTGGACACCGGCATGGGCCGCGGCGGGTTTCCCGAGGACGGACTCGACGGGCTGATGGAAGCCCTCGAGTCGTTCCGGCATCTGGAGATCGAGGGAATCGGCTCGCATCTGCCATCGGCTGATGAAGACGAGGAGTTCACGCACGCGCAGATCGACCGCTATCACCGCATTCTCGAGCGGCTCGGCGGTGCCTCCAACTTCCGCTGGAGGCATTTGCTCAACAGTGCGGGATTGCTCGGCTATGATCGGCGACTCTGCAATTTGACCCGGCCGGGATTGATGCTCTACGGCGTGTCGCCATTGCCGCGTCACCAGACGGGACTCCGTCCGGTGATGACGCTCAACTCCCGCGTCACTCTGGTGCGATTGCTCCCTGCGGGCCACGGGGTTTCCTATGGCAGGCAGTTTGTCACGACCCGGCCGACCCGTGTCGCCACCATTGGCATCGGCTATGGCGACGGCTACCCGCGGCATCTCTCGGGAAACGGCGCGCGCGTGCACATCGGCGGACACGACTGCCCGGTGATCGGCCGCGTGACGATGGATCAGATCATGGTGGATGTCACTGATGCGGGCCGGGTGGTCGAGGGCGACAAGGTCGAATTGTTCGGCGCGAACATTCCGGTTCACGAAGTCGCGCAAAAAGCCGGGACCATCGCGTGGGAGATTTTCACCGGCATCACGCCGCGGGTGGCGCGCTGCTACTCCGGAGGATGACGCTGACGATTTCGTAAGGCCGGAAGGCGAGCAGTCCGTCGAGCGGTTCTTGCGTGGTTTCGGCGAGGTTCGTCCGCGTGGCGTGCCATCCCTCCGCAAGTTGCAGTCGCGCTTGTCCCGAGCGGCCCAGCGTTTCGTGAAGCCGCAGGATCCACGAGCCGTCGGCAAGCGGATTGGCCCATGCAGGCACGAGCGAATCGCCATCATCAATGCCGAGCAGTCCGGCATGACCGGTGCGGGTGGCTCTGACGGGAGGCGTGTACAGCAGGTCGGCGAGAGCGGCGGGGGATTCCGTGCGCGGCAGTTCTTGTGCGAAGCGTCCGATCGCATAGCGGATCGTGTGCCGCATGCGGTCGCTGTGCGGGTCGCGGTCCTGCAGCGTGCGATTGCCTTCGTGGAAGATGCCGAAGTACGCACCTGGCTCGCCGCTCACGCGCACCGAGCGCACCAGCGACAGCCCGAGCGTGCCGTCGCGACAGCCCATGCCGTACTTCGCCTCGGTGACGAGCTGGAGTCCCTGCGACTGGTTGTCGTCGCAAACCACCGCCCAGCGGCTGGCAGAGGCTTCGAACATCGCCTCGTCGCGCGGATCACCCGGCTGTTGTCCGCGCAGCACGCTGTTGTAGGGCGAGCCGAAGCGTGCGTGGCGTCCGCGATAGCGCGTCGGAAACACCGCCCGCAGCATCGCATCGCGCTCCTGCCAGTCGATCTCGAGAACCACCTGGACCACCGGATGACGGACGTCGACGAGATACGTCAGCTCGAGCGTGCTGGCTTCGCCAACCTTGCGTCGGAACGTGATGCCGGCCTGGCCGGGCGTGTCGGATGCGGCCGCAACGCACTCGACCGCCGTGTCGAGCCTGCGGCCGAGCGAGAGCGTCTGACGGTCGATGTCCCATGCGGGGTACTTGTGCGGCAGATCGGGGTGGAGCCAGAACTGGTTGAGCGGCGATTCGATTTCCACCGCGGTGCCGTCGATCACGAGGCTCGAAATTTCGCCGTTCTCATTGAGTTCCACGCGAATCCGGTCGCTTTGAATCGACAATCCGACGGTTTCCGGCATCATGAATGGTTGCTTCGGAAGATCGGCGGGATCCACGGCGCACAGCGGGGGAAGGGTCACCAGCGATGGGTGGTTGCCATCATCGATCACTTCCACGCGTGGCAACGGCAACGGGTTGAACCAAGCGCCGCCGGCACCGAGCGTCGAAGTCGTGCGTTGCGCGGACGACACCGCGAGTTGGCGCAGCTCCGGAATTCCCTCCTGATAGACTTCGCGGATGCTGCTGCCCGGAATGTAATCGTGGAACTGGCTGAAGAGCAGGCGCTTCCACGCGTGTGCATCGACCGGACCGAGCCGCATCAGCGCGTGCGCGGCCTCCTCGACCTGCAGCGCGCGCTCGAGTCCGCGGAACGCCGCTTTGAGGTCGCCGTGGGTGGTGAAGGTGCCGCGGTGGTACTCAAGGTACAACTCGCCTTGGTAGTGCGGCAGTCGCGCGCGCGCTTGTTCGAGATCGTCGAAGAAGTCGTCGATGCGTCCCCAGCCGGTGCGCGGCACGCCGCCAAGCTCGGCGAGAAGCCGCGCGCGTTCGCAAATCTCCGGTGTCGCACCGCCGCCGCCGTCGCCGTAGCCGACCGGCTGGAGGAACGCGTTGTGAACGTCGGATTGCAGATACGCACGCGCCGCGGCGCGTCCTTCGGCCGGCGTCGCATCCTGATGGTAGCCGAGTTCCTGGGTCACATGCGTGAGCACCTCGGATCCGTCGGCGCCGCGCCAGATGAAACTGCTGTAGGGAAAGCGGTTGATGTTCGACCAAGTGAGCTTCGTCGTGAAGAAGCGGTCCACTCCGCACTGGCGCATGATCTGCGGCAGGCAGCCGGAATAACCGAACACGTCGGGCAGCCACAGGGTCGTCGAGCTTTCGCCGAGCAGCTCGCGGAACGATTGCTGTCCGACGAGGAACGAGCGCACCAGCGCTTCGCCGCAGGGCAGCAGGTTGTCCATCTCGACGTAGCTCGCGCCCACGCCTTCCCAGCATCCTTGTTTCACCCGGCGGCGCACGGCATCCATCAGCGCCGGGCAAGTGCGTTGGACCGCCTCGTAGGAAGCCGATTGCGAATAGGCGAAACGGAATTCCGGGTAGTCGTCCATCAGCCGGTTCATGCTGGCGAAGGTGTGCCGCGCCTTGAACTCGGCGTTGTCCTCGGGCCACAGCCAGACGAGGTCGATGTGCGCATGGCCGGTGAGCACGCCACGCACCGGCATCGGCGACTCGCGCAGCAACGGCATCGCGCGATCCAGCACGGCGAGAAGCGCGTCCACGCCGCCTGCGTCAAGCGCGTTCACCGCGTCGTCGAGCACGCGCAGCACGCGCCGCAACAGCACGGACACGTTCTCCAGCGGTTTGCGGTGACGACTGCCTTCCTCCATCAGTCCCGCGAACTCGATCGACGGGGTCGCCTCGGATTTCGCCAGATCGTACAAGACGAACATCCGGTTCCACGCCTGCCATGCGGCATCGTTGCGACGCACGATCGACGCCGCCGACAACTCGCTGCCACGCGGACCGGTGCCGGTCGCCCCGGGATACCAGATCGCGCTTTGCAGACACAGGCTTTCCATCCAGCCCTCTGTCGTTCCGTCGGGAAGCCGCACTTGCCGGTGCGCGACGTCGAATCCGTAGTACGGCGTCTCATCGAGAAACAGCGTGCCCTCGCCCTGGTCGTGCCAATGAAGATAGCGCGGTGACGTTCCGGACTCTTCTGGAAACCGCAGATGAAACCATCCGGTTTCGAACAACCGGCCCCACACGAAGGGAAGCGCGACCAGCTCGTAGCTGAGGCGACGCGCGTCGGCGAACGGAACCGCGCCGCGGCGCGATCCGGAAAACGCGACTTCGACCGTCTGCGGATCCTCCCAGATCATCTGCTTGAGGCGGTCGAGCGCATGCACGACACGCGGCGGGGTGAGCTGGAGGAACGGATGATCGGCGGCAAACATGCGCGGATGCTGGATGGCCGCGGGCGGGTCCGCAAGCCGGAGGAGTGAAGAGTGAGGCGGAGCGTCTCGTGTGATCAGCCCCAATCGCACAGAGACTCGACGTAGGCGGCCGATCCGTCGCGCAGCCAGCCGTCGAGCTGCGCGGGGTCCTTGAGTTGCTGACCGCGCAGCCGCGTCACCGCGATGTAGCCGGTGCGCAGATCGGCAAGCCGACTCATGTCGACCCAGAGTTTCTCGAACTGGCATACCGGGAACACGTCCTCCTGACCATGACCCCAGCGTTTTTTCACCTCCTTGAGCGTGATGTAGGTGGGCATGCGTGCGGCGAGCGCCCTCACCGCGGACGCCGTGGTTTCCGCATCGTGAAGGTCGTCGCGGGTGAGGCCGAACACGCCGAGCAGAATGTCGATGTCGATCCAGCAGGTGTTGGTGTTGTAATAGGTGAGCCGGAACTCCTCCTCTTCGCCCGGCATGGCCAGCCCTTCGATGAGCTGCGTCCGCCCGTTGACGCGGGCCAGCCCGCCGCCACGGTCCTCGAGCCGCCGCGTGATGACCTCGAAGCTGAGTCCGGCACCGGATGCGAGGTGGGTGCCGAGCAGCGCCGGGTCGGGATGCATGCCGACTGTGTCGATGTTGTGCATCAACAGCGTGCGCAGTTGCGGCCGGTGGTCGAGCAATGCGGCAAGCGTTCCGTTGAGCAGGAGGTTGGGAACCTCGTACCAGTGGCCGACCGGATGCAGGCACTGCATCGGCAGGTTGTCGGTGTAGTCCGACGCCTCGCCCGTCTGGCGCGCCCAGGCGATGAGCGCGCTGCGCAGGCTGTCGCGCACTTTCTGTTGCTGGATGTCGAGTGCCTGCTGCGGCATCTCCTCCCACGCGAAGCGCAGATCGTTCGCCATCGGCACCATGCGCAGCCCGATCGACCTGCCCTCGGAGAGCATCAGCAGTCCATTGTATCCGAAATCGCCGTGCTGATCGAGAAACCGGCGGGTCGCGTCGTGCGAGAAGTAGCTCGTGGTGAAGACGTGCGGCAACGGCGTGCCGTGCAGGAGCGAGGTGCGCCTGCTCTTGGCGAGGTGGGTTTCGATGAACGAGCGGTGGGTGCCGCCGAGGCGGCAGAACGGATGCAGCGCCTTGACCACGCCGGCTCCCTGCGTCCACCGCGATCCCGCACCCGCGGCGAGCGTGACCACCGCCAGCTCTCCATTGCGCAGCGCTGATTCACCGAGCCGGACGACGGCCTCGGGCGGTGGATCGCCGGTGGTCATGTCGGTGAGGTCGGATGGCCTGACGTCTTCGATCACGGTGGTTGCGGGCAGCCGGTTCTGCGCGAGGCCGATGCGGCCGCTGCGCAGGTCGTCGCGGATCCGTTCGTGCGCGGTGCGGTCGAATCCGTAGCGCTTGAGCAGGTCGGCAAGCGTCGCGCCGTCGGATGCGGCGTCGGACGTGTCGTGCGGAAACATCGCGTCGAAGAGCGACTCGACCATGCCGCCGAGTTCCGGTTGCGTGCGACAGGCGGCGGCGAACCGGTCGAGCTCCGACAGCCGCGCGTCACCGAGCGACCCGCGGTCCATGCGCAACAGCGCGGGGACGGTGTGGCGGTAATACCCCGCGGGCATCAGAGCGTCGGGTCCTTGCAGCAGATCCGCCCAGGTGCCGCGCTCGTTGATCGAAAAATCGTACACCACCGGCTCCATCGCGAATGGCAGCGCCGCCGACAGCAGGCGCTTGGCCTCCGACATGGTCTGCTGCAGGAAGGCCTGGCCTTCCGCCTTGCGCTGCGGAGCGAAGATGAAGCCCATGCCGCCACCCGACATGCCGCCGAGCATCCAGAATCCCCAAAAGTCGCTGCCGAACGCCTCGCGTGTCCGTTGGATCAGCAACTCGGTGTAATGGTTGCTCGCCCATGGAATGATCGCTTGGACAGGTCCTTCGAAGTTATTGGTGGTCGCGTCACCGATCGAGCGCACGTCGCCGGATTTCAACGCGCCGAGAATGTCATCGAGAATCCGGTGCGTCTGCTGTCGTGCCGACCACTCGTTCGTGCCGCGCAGCAGGTGCTTCTCGGTGACCATTTCAAGAATCGGTCCGACGTTTTGCGCCATGCCGCCGTGCACCAGCACCAGCGATTCCTGCAGCCTGCGGCGCGACTCCGCGGGAACCTCGTCTTCGCCGAGGATCTGGTGCACGGGCATCAGCCGACCGCGGCTGATCCCGAATTCCGGGTCGCCGTCCTCGGCCACCGCGCCGCGAATCAACTTCATGCCCGGCCACACGCCGCCGGAATCCTGCCAGCCGCCGCCGGAGCCGCCGAGCCACTCGCCGAGCAGCGCGCGCGCGAGCACGATGCGGCGCTCGTCGGGCTCGAGCGCACCGGTGAGCGAGCGGGCCTGACCGGTGGCGCGCATGCAGACGCTGATCAATGCAGCGAGCAGGTTGGTCGACACCGCGAGGCGCGAGCCTTTCGGGATGTGATTGACGTTGCTGACGAGTTCGATCCCGCGGTCCTTGCCGACGACGCGCTCAAGCAGATCGGCGAGACGTTGGCCCGAGCCTTCGATGCCGGGCGGGACAATGCCGCCGGCGATCAGCGCCGCCTTGAGCAGTCCGAGGTGGTCCTTTGCGAAATCGAACACCTCGTTGAGATGGGAAATTTCAACAGCGCATCCGAGATCCACGCTGGTGAGGCGCAGCACCGGCCGGTCGATCACCCGCAGGCAGGCCTCCACCGGCGGCGAGGGTTCGCGATCGCGCCCGTGCACCGAGAGGTCCACCGAGATGTTGAGCACCTTGGCACCCTCGGGATAATCCATGCCGAGGAAGAAGATATCGCTCCACGCGCAGTGGGTGAGGTCCATCCTCACCGGCGTGCGCTCGCGCAACAGCGGATACAGGCCGGACGCCGCGTCGCGCGTGGTCAGCTCGCCGCGGAAGCGCAGCGGGTGGTCGGCCGGGTGACCCATGCGGAACATCCACTGGTTGCCCGCCACACCACGCACGCTGCGCCGCACTTGGTCGGCCAGCGTCTGGAATGCGAGCTTGTGGTAGGCCGATGCGAGTGCGCTTGAAATGCCGTCGCCGGGACCTTCGTCGCGTTGGCATCTTAGAAAGCCGTCGATCGCTTCCTCAAAGCGTCGTTCGAGCAGATGTTGGTAGCCATGGAACGGAATGCGACCTGCGGGCATTGCCACAAGCAAGGGTGGCAGATGAAAACGGTGGATCGCATGGAGGAACATCAAGGCCCGCACCCGGTGGTACAGGTTGCCGCTTGCGCGCCGGAACGCATCCAGCGCCTCGGCCTCGCCAAGCAAATCGTCGAGAGTGCATCCCGCGCAGACTTGGTCCAAGGGACGATTGCGGACTTCGTCGTCGGACGAGGTGATGAGGTCGACCAACCGGGACATGACGCGCCATTTCGGCCCGGAATCGAGGTCGGCGTCAACCCATGCGTCGCGGCAAAAACACGCAGGCATGCGATTCGCAGCGACAATCGGGCGGGATCGTGTTAGGCATTCGTCATGATCGCCCGCACGCTGGCAGCCTGGCTTCTCGCCTGGATCGGCTGTGCCCATGCCGTCGGGCTGCGCGTCGCCACCTTCAACATCGGCGCGCATTTCGCGGAAACGTATTTTGATTACAGTCTGGGTGCTCCGGGTACGGTCGATCATGAGTCGGTGAGGTCGATCCTGGCGAGGATCAATGCGGACGTGGTGGCGCTGCAGGAGATCCACTCGGCGGACATCCAGGGCAATCCCGATCATCTCGACTTGCTCGCGGCGGTGCTCGGCTATCCTTATCTGTTTGTCACGCCGTCGAGCAGCGCGTTCGACAGCAGCCTGCGGGTCGCGATTCTTTCGCGGTATCCCTATCTGATGACCACGCAAGTCGGATCGCCGACGAGTGCGAAAGAAATGACGCGGCTCCATCCGGTGGTGAAGGTCGATGTGCCTGGCACCACACAGGATCCGGTGATCGCGTCGCTGCACTTGAAATCGGGCACCCTGCTGGTCGACCGCTTCCGGCGCACTGTGGAAATGACGCGGTTGGTGCGGCATCTCGAGGCGGCCTACACCAACGACGACAACCTCATCATCCTCGGTGACTTCAATCCGTCGGCCACCATCGCCAACTTCAGCCAGTCGCAGTACGACACATGGAAAACTAATGGCGACCTGCCCTCGACCTACACGCTTGGCGCGGACATCGCGTTTCCGCTGACCTATCTCACCGTGCCCGCGAGTTATTTCTCCTCGCTCAACCCCGTACAGCTCGACGCACGCCAGTTGAATGGCTCGAGCGGCACGTTCCTCAGCCAGAGCAATCCGCGGCTCGATCTCATCCTGCTGTCGCCCGCGCTTGCTGGAAGGCCGCACGATTCCGAGGTCTATCACTCGCAATTTGACACGTCGAACAGCGTGGGGCTTCCCAAATCCGGGAATCCGCTGTCGCCGGAAACCAGTGCCGCCGCCTCCGACCACCTCGCCGTCTTCGCCGATGTCGAGCTCGATGGCGAGTTGCCCGATCTCGATCTCCTGCTTTCGCGCGGCAACGTCACCGAAGGATCATCGATCCCCGCATCGGTGCTGGTCCGCCTGCCCGCCGCACGTGCCAGCGCGGTCACCGTGACTCTCGCCGCGAGCGACCCGTCGGCGGTGACGATCACGCCGACCACCCACACGATTCCGGCGGGTTCCACCTCGTGCACCTTCACCGTGCTCGCTGCGCCACGCAATTTCCGCATCGAAGGTGAACGCTCCGTCACACTCACCGCCACTGCCAACGCGTATGATCCCGACACCGGGCAACTGAGGGTTGTCGAGATCGACAAGCCCTATGCGCTCTCCGGTCCTGATGCCACGGTCACGGAAACCTTCGATGGCTTCAACGGCGCGGCCGTGCCGGATCCGTGGACGATCGATGGCGCTTCCGTCTGGGTTGGCGAGGATGATGGATCATCGACCACCGCGGGCCTGCGCGCCTATGGCAGCGGCAACGAACGCGCGTTGGGCTTCCTCGTAAACATCGGCACCAGCGTCATGTCCGTTCCGGTGACCAATGCGTCGGCGCAATCGCTCACCGCGCTTGGCATCGAGTTCGATGTCGAACAATGGCGCGCGGCACTCAATGGCGCGATCAACACGCTGCGGGTCGAGGTGGTCGCCAACGGCGTGTCCTCGCCGGTCGGCGCGCTAGACTTCAGTGCCGACCACTTGCTGGCCACCGGCGCGGTTCCGGGCGGACTTGCCACGCGGCTCTCGGGTACGGCAACCGGTTTCAACGTGCCGCCCGGCGGCGTTTTGGAACTGAGGTTCAGCGTTGATGCGGGCGGGGCCAGCCCGGCACCGCCGCCCGCGGATGTCTTCATCAACGAGTTCCACTACGACAACACCGGCACGGATACAGGCGAGTTCGTCGAGATTGCGGTCGGCCCGGGCTACACCGGCACCTTGGCCGGCACCTCGCTGGTGCTCTATGACGGAGCGGGCGGCGGCACCAAGGGCACGCACACACTCGACACCTTCATTGCTGGAGATTTGATGCCGACCGGACACAGACTGTATTCCAAATACATCGCGGGCATCGAAAATGGACCCGATGGATTCGCGCTTGTAAGAGGTACAATCGTGCTCCAGTTCATCTCGTACGAAGGATCCTTCACCGCGACCTCCGGACCTGCGGCCGGGCTCACCTCGGTGAACATCGGCGTCACGCAAGGTGGCAGCGATCCGATCGGCCAAGCGGCACTGGGTTTGCGCGGCAGCGGATCGAAGCCGGCGGATTTCTCGTGGTTCAAGTTCACCGGCATCGCGCATTCGCCGGGTCAGGCGAATGCGGGTCAGTCGTTCGCGCTGCCGGTGTTGGCACCGCAGGGCATCGCGATCGACAACCTGAGTCTGCAATTCCTCGTGCCCGACCATGATGGCGACGGCATTGCCGATGCGGAGGATCCCGACGACGACAACGACGGCATGTCCGATGCGGACGAATTCGCGTTCGGTTCGAACCCGCTCGACGCGTCATCCCGCTTCGAGCTGTCGTTCGCCCGTGTCGCGGACGGTTCGTGCCGACTCTCGTTTCCCGCGGCGACCGGCATCGTTTACGCCGTGCAGCAAAGCGCGGACCTCGTCACGTGGCAGACGCATTCGGTGCACACAGGCGCGGGTTCGGAGCATGTCATCACGATTCCCGCCGGTGCCGCGCGCGGGTTTTTCCGCGTGCGGGTGACTGGACAACCGTGAGCGCCGCGGTCATCATCCGGCATGCCGAGAGATTGGGAGGATTGGTACCGCCGTGGCGAAACTCCGTGGGAGAAAGGCCAAGCCGCACCACCGCTCGTCGAGCTGATGGAGCGCAATGGAGCCGACCTCTGGCAGGGCGGTCCCGTGCTCGTGCCGGGCTGCGGATTCGGTCATGATGTCCGCGCGATCGCCGCGACCGGTGCCTCGGTGATCGGTCTCGACTCCGCGCCATCCGCGATTCAAGGCGCGCAGGCGTTTCCATCGGAGACCGGCGAGGTCTACGAACTCGGTGACTTCCTCGACCCCGAATGGCAGCAGGGACGCCGCTTCCGTGCGTTGTGGGAGCACACCTGCTTTTGCGCCATCGATCCGCCGTTCCGCGACGCCTACGCCGCCGCCGCCGCGGCCGTGCTCGTGCCGGGTGGACTGCTCGCCGGCGTGTTCTACCTCAATCCGCCCGATCCCGGCGACGGCACCGACGGTCCGCCATTCCCTTCATCCATCGACGAAATCACGCAACGCTTTTCAACGCACTTCGAATTCCTCGAGGGATGGGTCCCCCGATCCGCCTACCCCGGACGCGAGGGCAGGGAATGGATCGGTTGTTTTCGCAGGATGGGATGAGATGAAAAGTTTCAAGTGTGAAGAGGGAAGAAGGGAGATTCGAGATGAGTGATTGGAAATTGGGAAAGAGGAGGAATTAGAAAAGTTTCAAGAGGCAAGAAGAGAGAAGAGAGAAGAGCGGTGGGTGTGCGCTTAATGTGAAGCGATCAGCGATCGATCGAGATGACATGCAGGGTGGTGTCGTCGGCTCCGGCGTTGTCGAGGGCGCGTTTCAGCAGTGCGTCGGCCTTGGCTTGCGGCGATCTCGCGGGGTCGGCGAGTACGGATTCGATGTGGCGTTCCCACAGGCCGTCGATGAGGCCGTCGGTGCAAAGCAGAAAGCTGTCGCCGCGCCGGAAGGGGACTGCGGCGAAGTGCGGTCTGACGGCGGGGTGTCCGCCGCCGACGACCTCGTAGAGGGCGGCGCGGCGCGGGTGGTTGCGGTATTCGACTTCGCCGATTTCACCGCGTTTCCACTGCGCCCAAGCCGAGGTGTGGTCGCGTGAGAGTTGTTCGAGCGCGCCGTCGCGGGCGAGATAGATCCGCGAGTCGCCGACGTTGGCGAGGTAGAGGTTTTCCGGAGTGAACCAGGCCAGGGCGAGGGTGGCGGCCATGCCCCGGGTGTCGGCGTCGCGCGCCTCGAGGTTGAGGTGCTCGTGGACGTCGCGCACCGCTTCGGCGAGGTGGCTCAGGCAGTCGGGATAAAACCCCGCGGCGGCGAGCTTGAACGTTTGCGGGATCGCCTGGGACATGCGGTCGAGGAGCAGCGACGAGGCGAGGTCGCCCGCGTTGGCACCGCCCATGCCGTCCGAGACGGCGAAGACGAGGTCGTGGGTATCGAGCGCGCGCGAGCCGACGGCGGGGAGGAGTTCGGCACCGTCGCGTCCCGATGCGAAGGCGATGATCGAGTCGTCGTTGCGCGGTTTGCGCGAACCGCTGGTGCTGGTTCCGGCCCAGGTGATCGAGTGGCTCGTGCTCATCGCGGATGGTGTCTTATTTCGCAGGCATCGGCAGGATTTCGGCGAGTTCGAAATCGATGATGCAGAAGCGGCCGAGCTTGTCGGAATACGTGATGTTGCGCGGCACGGCGTCGAGGTGGCGCACACCGTAGTCGCGTTCGAGCGCGGCGAAGAGGGAATCCGCCTTTTCCCGGGTGATCTGCGTGGCGGGTTTGCCGCAGTGGGTGGTGACGAGATAGCATTCGTCCGGGTGTTCCTCGAGGACGCGCGGCACGTAGGGGCATCCGCGATGTTCGAGTACGCGCAGCACGGCCACTTCCGTGGCGTAGCGGCGGTCCGCATCGGTGCCGCGGATCCGTTTGTGCACGCGTCCCGAGAAATCGATCCTGACCTGCGAGCGGACGCCGTCCTTGAGGGGATCGATGGCCATGGCCTTGGGTCAGACTTCGAACAGGGTGGTGATCGACTTGTCCTCGTTGATCCTGCGGATCGCCTCGCCGAGGAGCGGGGCGATCGGGGCGACGCGGACTTTCGGGCCATTGGCCTGCGGCACCGAGTCGGTGGTGACGAGTTGCTCGATCACCGAGTCGCTGATGCGCTGGTGGGCGATTTCACCGAGCACGGCGTGGGAGACACCGGCGTAGATGCGTCGCGCGCCGTGGCGCTTGAGCATTTCGGCGGCGGCGCAGAGCGTGCCGGCGGTTTCGGTCATGTCGTCAACGATCACGACATCACGTCCATCGACGTCGCCGATCACGTTCATCGCCTCGACGCGGGTGGCGCTGATGCGGTGTTTGGCGACGATGGCGAGTTCGGCGTTGAGGGCGTCGGCGTAGGCGCGGGCCATCTTGACACCGCCGACGTCGGGCGAGACCACGGTGAGGTTCGAGGTGTCCGGCACCACCTCGCGGAGATGGCCGATGAGTGCGGGCTTCGCGTATAGGTGGTCCACCGGGATGTCGAAGAACCCCTGGATCTGCGGGGCGTGGAGGTCGATGGTGAGAACGCGGCTCACTCCCGCGGAGGTGAGCAGGTTGGCGACCAGTTTGGCGGTGATCGGGACGCGCGGCTGGTCCTTGCGGTCCTGGCGGGCGTAGCCGAAGAACGGGATCACCGCGGTGATGCGTTCGGCGCTGGCGCGGCGCGCGGCATCGACCATGATGAGGAGTTCCATCAAGTTGTGGTTGGTGGGCGGGCAGGTCGGCTGGATGATGAAAACGTCGTCGCCGCGGATGTTTTCGTCGATTTTGACGAATGTTTCGCCGTCTGGAAACGACGTGACCTGGACGTTGGCCAGTTGGATGCCGAGACTGGAGGCGATGCGCTCCGAGAGCGCGCGGTGGGCGGTGCCGCTGATGAGCTTCATGGATCGGAGGAGCGGGTCTTGGAGTGATCGGGCGTGATGTTGACAGGCGGCGGGCCGCGCGCAATCCTTTGCTCGGAAAACCTTCAACGATTCGCCTGATGTCCGCCACATCCACCGCTGCCCCTGCCGATGCGTCGGTCCGTGGCGGCGGATTTCGGACGTGGTGGGGTCCGCTGCTGGCGATGGCGGTGGTGTTGTTGTGGTTTTATGCCTTCGAGCAGCGTTACGGGGCGGGGCGGACGCTCTCGGCCTTCGACTGGATCTGGAGCGCATGGAATGATGAGAATGATTTCGAGCATGGTCCGCTCTTTCCGCTGGTGTGTGCCGGATTGATTGCGCACCGGCTGCCGCGGTTGCGCGAGGCGGCGGCGTCGGGCAGCGCGTGGGGGTTGGTGGTGATTCTGGCGGGTGCGTTGTTGTATGCCGCGGCCTATCGCACGCTGCAACCGCGGGTCGCGATGGGCGCGCTGCCGGTGTTGTTGTGGGGGGCGGCTTGGTCGTTGTGGGGTTGGAAGGTGGCGAGGTTGATCTCGTTTCCGTTGTTTTTCTTCTGGCTGGCGATTCCTCTGCCGAGTTTCCGGCAGGCCACCAACGGCTTGCAGATCCTTGCCACGGTGATGGCGCACCACGGGTCGGCCCTCTTCGGGGTGGAGACGATCGTGCAGGGCACGGAAATCTCTTCGGCGCATGGCAAATGGGAGCCGTTGGAGATTGCGAAAGGGTGCAGCGGGATCCGCTCGTTGATGGCCTTGCTGATGATTTCGGGTGCCTGGGCCTACATGGCGCGGATGGCGATGTGGAAGCGTGTGTTGTTGTTTGTCACCGCGTTTCCGATCGCGATTGTCGGCAACGCGTTGCGGGTGACATCGATTTTCGTGATTGCCGAGTACGGCGATGCCAAGTGGGGGCGCGAGACCTGGCATGACTGGTCGGGCCTGCTGTTGTTTTATCCGTTTTCGCTGATGGTGTTGCTCGGGCTGCATTCGCTGCTCGAGGGTGGCTGGCCGTGGCGCAAGGGTGCGCGGCGCGAGTTGCGGCGGGTGGTCGTGAGCGCACGGCCTGAACATGAATCCGGATCGCCGTCATGAGTCCGAATCCCTGGTTGATTCCCGTGGTCACCGGCCTTGCGCTGGCCATCGTCTATGTGTTGCCCAAGGCGGGCGAGATGGCCGATTCCGCGGCGTTGATGGAATTGCCCGAAGCATCCGGCGACTGGTGGCTCGAGCCGCAGCCGGCATCGATGGAGGAGATCGGCACGCTGGGGGCCGAGACCGCCTTTGCCAAGGCGACCTGCCTGCGGCCGCGGCCCGGCGAGTTCACCGGCATCGGCAGGCGGGTGTACGATTTGATCGACCTGTCGATCGTGCTGTCGGGCAGCGACCTCAACACGTCGATTCACCGGCCCGAGCGCTGCATGCCCGCACAGGGGCACCTCATCACCGCATCGGCCGACGTGGTGTTGCGCACGCATGCCGGGCACGAGTTCAAGGCGAGGCGGTTGCGGTCGGTCAAGACGCTGCCGGGTGCGGAGCGCGGTGTGCCTGGGCGCCGCGTCGAGTGCGTGACGTATTATTTCTTCGTCGGCCATGACCGCATCACCAACGATCATCTGGAGCGCACGTTGGTCGACATGAAGGACCGCCTCTTGCGCGGGATGGACCAGCGCTGGGCTTACGTTTCGGCCACCGCGATGTTCGGTGAGCTGCCGTGGACGGGCAAGCCGGTGAGCGAGGAGGAGGCGGACGCGAGGATCCGAGAATTCCTGAGCGAGTTGGCCGACGAGCAGATCGACTGGTCGCAGGTGGACGGATGATCCGTCGCGCGTTGCGGTTGAGGCGTTACTTCGCTGGTTGCACACAGGCACCGCGCAGCAGTTGGATCGACCAATCGAGGCCGGCGGTGAACGCGTCGCGCTGGGCCGGCGTGGTTCCCGCGGGCAGCATGCCTTCCGCGCGATCGACGCGTGCCCTGGCTTCGATGAAGCGGGCGAGTGCTTCGGGCAGGCGCATCGCCGACCATTCATCGCGGGCGATGCGCGAGAGCGTCGATGCCGCGAGGTAGTGTGCCGGTTTGCTGCGCAGCGCGTTCGCCGCGTGGTTGTAGCATTCGAGCGCGCCTTCGCGGTCTCCGATCCGTTCGCGTGCGGCACCGAGCGTCTCGTGGGTTTCCGCGCGCAAGACGTACATGTCCGGGCGCAGCAAACCGCTGATCCCGCAGGCTTGTTCCATGAGGCGCACGGCCTCCTCGAGGATGGGCACCGATTGTCTCGGGTTGCCGCGTGCGAGCGCGCGTCGTCCCATGGCGAGTTGGTGGCGGGCGAGTTGGAAGCGCGCGCGGAAGCCGGCCTCCATGCCGCCCTGCAGTTGGATCGCCTGTTGGAATGCCGCCTCCGCTTCGGCGTCGCGGCCGATGTGGCTGAGCAGATATCCCCGCTGGACCACGTGTGAGGGCTCGAAGGGATCGAGTTCCGATGCCCGGGCGAGATCGTCGATTGCGAGCGAGTAGGCTGCATCGGCGGTGATGCGCCGGTCGGCGTTGGCGAGACCTTGGCGCAGGGCCGCGCGTTCGGCGTGGAAGGACGAGTGCGGCCAGATGCGGATTGCGTCGTCAAGTGCCGCGATGCGGGCGGAGTCCGAGGTTTCCGGAGTTTTTGAGAAATGCGTGGGCCAGAGGCGTGACAAGACCCGGCTGCCATTCCAACCGAACGGGACGATGAGGATGGCCGCGGCGCAGCCGGCCAACGCGAGCAGGCTGTTGGAGAGCGGACTTCTCCTGCCGCGCACGGCTGCGGGCACGCGGGTGGCGAGTCCCAGCGCGATGCCGAGCATGAGCGCGCCGGGCAGCAGGTGGAACACGAAGCTGAAGGACGATTGAGTGAGCATGCCGGCCAGTGCCGCCGCGCCGCCGACCCGCCACGCATCGGCCGAATCCACGCCGCCTTCGTTCCAGTCGGTGAACATGCGGGTGAAGCCCGCGATGAACGAGCCGGCGATGACGATGAGGATCAATCCCGCGCCGATCAGGCCGTAATCGGTGGCGGCCTGGAGGAATTCGTTGTGCACCATCTCTGGTCTGGTGCCGACCATGTTACCCAAGATGTCCGGATCCATGAACCGGAAGCATTCCCAGGCGAAGCTGCCAGCACCGCCGCCTGCGAGCGGGTGCAGCAGAATGCATGACAACACGATGCCGAGGTAATGCAGCCGTGCGGCGTTGTCCAGGGTCGCCGCCACCGTGCCGATGCCTTGGGCGGCGCCATCGCTGCGCATCGACCAGCCGTGCAGCAGGTAGGCACCAGCCGCCATCCCGAGGAGGGGCAGTGCGATGATGAGCGGGGCGAACCAGCGCCTGCCTTCCTTGCGACCGACGATCATGAGGCCGATGATGAAGACCGTGGTGGCGACGATGCCGGCGAGGATCCCGCCGCGCGAGAGGGTGAACCAGGTGGCGGCGAATCCACCCAGGGCGACCACACCGAAGAATATCCGCGAGGGAAGTGCATGATGACCCAGCAATGCCGCGGCACCAGTGATCACCGATGCGGCGACCAGGAAATTCGAGCCATCGATGTAATGCGCGAAAAACCCGGAGATCAATCGGTCGTCGGCGCGGGTGCGGAAGACCGGGCTGTAGGAGGGGTCGGCGATCTGGATCGCGCAGACGATCCCGCTGGCGAGCAGGAGCAGGGCCACGCCCCAGAGGAAGACGCGGCCGGCGCGGGCGTCACCGGCGATGCAGCGGACGACGACGAACGCGCCGACCGCGGACGCGAGCAACAGCAGTTCGCCTGTGGCATCCTCGCGCACCGGTGACAGCCAGGCGCGTGTGGCGAACCACACCGTGGTGACGATGCCTGCGAAGATGAGCACCGCATCGGTCTGGACCCGATCCTTTCTGCGCAGCAGGGGCACTGCCGCAAGACAGGCCGCGGCCAGTGCCAGCAGGGCGGGACCCCAAGACCATGGACGGGTTTGCGGGCCGAAGATGACGGCCAAGCCGAGTGCGAGCACAAGGAAGACGGCGGAGAGGACGGGCATGGCGGATGCTGGCATTGCCGCGTTCATGACGCGACGCGGGATGGTTATTTCGCACCGCGGCCGAAGATCACGGCCGGAATCGTCATCAGAAGGATTTTCAGGTCGAGCCAGAGCGACCAATTGTCGATGTAGCGCAGATCCATGGCCACCCAGTCCTCGAATTTGGTGATGCGGTTCCTGCCGCCCACCTGCCATTCGCAGGTGACGCCGGGTTTCACACTGAGCCTGCGGCGGTGGGCCATTTCGGTAAACGCCTCGACTTCGTAGAGCGGCAGTGGGCGCGGGCCGACGAGGCTCATGTGTCCCAAGAACACGTTGAGCAGCTGGGGCAGCTCGTCGATGCTGAATTTGCGCAGGAACGAGCCGAACGGAAAAATGCGTGGATCGTTGCACAGCTTGAAGACCGGCCCGCTCATTTCGTTGCCCTCTTCCGACTTCACCTTCTCGAGTAGTTCCTCGGCATCAGGGACCATGGTGCGGAACTTCCACATGCGGAACGGTTTGCCGTAACGACCGGCGCGCATTTGGGAGAAAAACACCGGCGCACCGGGGCTGGCGTGGCGGATGCCGAAGGCCGCGATGATCCAAAGCGGCAGCGTCACCAAGATGGCAAGGGCTGCGCCAACGCGGTCGATTGCTGCCTTGCACAAAAGTTCCCACGACAGCTCCGGGGTTGAACGCAGCACCAGCATCGGTTTGTCGCCGATCGAATCAAAGACTGGCCGGGCGATGCGGCTGCGGATGAACGATGCGCCGATCCAAGCTTCGACCCCTTGAAGTTCGCAAGCTTCGATCGCACGCGCGACGTTTTCGAATCCGGTTTCCCGTGTGGCGATGATGACGCGCCCGACCGAATGTTCCTTGAGCAGGGGGAAGAGTTCTTTGACATCGCGTCGGCCGATGTCGAAGCGCTCAATAATATTCCAGCCGGCGGTGATGTCCGGCGTGAGTTCGACGAGCAGTTGCGACATTTCCTGATCGGATCCGGCGATGATCACGTTTTCCCGCTGTTCGCGGGTACGGATCGAAAACTTCAGCTTGTAGTGCACGATCCGGTCGCGGATCAGCAGGACGAGGAACACGAGCAGCAGGCCGGTGCCGAGGGCGAGGCGCCGGGTGTCGGTGAGCTTGGCAAAGATGGCGAAGACGCTGATGATCAGCAGGATCACCAACATGCCCTTGGTGAGCTGGGCGAGGGCCGTTCCGGCGTTCTTGGTGCGCAGGTGGTCGTAGAAACGGAAGAACTCCAGCACCAGCGGTGTGAACGGAACGGCAATGTAGAGGACCCAGCGGATGGATTCATGCGGGCCGTTCGACACCCCCATGATCGAATCACGGAATTCCCAGCCGAGCCACAGGGCACCCCAGACCAACAGGGCGTCGACCAATTGCAGCGCTTGCGTCCGGAAGATCTCGTTGCGGTTGCCGGGCATGGGATCGTCTCACGTGCATCCACACGCGAACGATTGAAATCCTCGCCATTCGGGTCCGGTTTTCAATCCCAAAACCACCCGAACCCACCGTCGGTCTCACAAAGGAGTTTTTCGCTATTTTTGCAGTGTTCCGCGGCGGGCAATCCTGTCAATCTGTCGTCAAGATGCGGCTGTCGCTGATTGCATTAAACGGACTGCTGCTGCTGGCTGCTACCGTATGGGTATGGAATCACCGGTTCGAGCGTGTGCCCGGAGTGGCCGATCTCCCGCTCCATCTGCTGATTGCCGGATTGCCGGATGTCGCCGGGCTCGAGGTGGTGCGCGGAACCGATGGGGCCGCCAGCCTGCGCCTGAGCCGACCCGATCCGGCGCGGCCGACGGCCGTTCTCATCCCGCTCACCCCGTTGCCGCCCGCCTCATTTGTTCTGCTCGACATCGAGGTCAAGGCACGGGCGTTGCGGCCGGGTCCGCTGAAATGGCAGGACGGCCGCGTGCTGATCGAATGGCGCTCGCCGCGGCATCCGGATCGCATTGACCGCGATGCCATCGCATCGGCGCGTCAAGACGATGCCTGTGTGAGGTCGGGTGTGGTGGTGCGGCCGCTTGTGGGACCGGCGACGGCCGCATTGCGGTTCGAGCATCACGGCGAATCCGGAGTGATCGACATCCGGCGATTGCGGATGATTGTCTTGAGCGAGCGGCTTGGCTGGAAGATCGCGAGTGTCGCGCTGATCGCCGCATGGATCGGCTGGTGGGGTTGGCTCGTGCGTCGCGCGGCCCGTGTGACATGGTCGCGGTCGCTGCTGGCCGGCGTGATGATGGTGACGGTGTCGCTGCAGTTCATGATTCCCGGACCGTGGAAGATGCTCAGGCCGATGTTCGGCTCTTTCCAAGTTGAGGGTGCGGCGGCGGGCGGTTCGTCCGCGGTGCGCCCGGCACCGATGCCGTCCTTGGTATCAGACGCGCGCGTTGTGGTGGTCGAGCCGCTCGGCAAGCTCGAGGTGTCGGGCAGTCTGGCGTTGCGCTTGAAGTACTTGTGGTCCAAAGCGCGGCCCGTGCTGCATTCGCTGATGCTGGCGGCACCGGTGTTTTTGCTGGCGATGCTGGCGGGCAGCCGCACGGCGGTGATGCTCGGCATCCTGATTGCGGCGGGCATCGAGTGCTCGCAGATCGCGTTCGGCTACGGTTTCGGCGCGGATGACGCGTTCGATCTGCTCTGCGATGCCGTGGGCATCGCGTTGGGTGTGCTGTGTTGGCGGCAGGCCGCCGCGGGGTCAGCACGCCTGCGTCACTTGCTCGGCCGGAATGCCGCGAAGTAAGAACACCTTGAGCACCGTTTGCTCGATCAGGTTGTTCGGGCACGAGGCACCGGCGGTGATGCCGACGGTGAGCGGTTGGTCGCCGTGCAGCAGCTTGGCGTAATCGGAGATCACCTCCTCGCGGCGGTGCAGGTCGAAGTGTGCGATTTGTTCGAGCGAGCGCAGACAGGACGCGTTGCGGATGAAAAACGCGGGCAGATGCTGTTCGGCGATCTCGACGAGGTGCGCGGTGTTCGAGCTGTTGTAGCCGCCGACGACGAGCAGCAGATCCATCGGTTGCCCGAGCAGGTCGAACAGCGCGTCCTGCCGTTCCTGGGTGGCACCGCAGATCGTATCGAAGTAGTGGAATCGCGAGGCATCACCGTCGCGGTCGGTCACCGCCTGGCGGATCCGTCGTTGGATCTCCTCGGTCTCGCTCTTGAGCATGGTCGTCTGGTTGGCGAGGCCGACCTCGACTAGGTGCAGGTCGGGATCGAATCCGGGCGAGCACGCGTCCTTGAAGCGTGCGAGGAACGCGTCGCGGTCGCCTCCGTGGCGGATGTGGCGGCAGACGAAGTCGGCGTCGTCGAGGGTGAGGATCACGAGGTAGCGGCCGGTGCCGTCGTCTCCGAGCGCGCGTGACGCGGTGGCCCGGGTTTCCTCGTGCCCCGCCTTGCCGTGGATCACCGAGGTGATGCCGTCGCGGGCGTAGCCACGCACGCGTTTCCATACCTTCATCACATCGCCGCAGGTGGTGTCGACGATTTGGCAGCCCTTGGCGTGGAGGGCTTCCATGAACGCCGTCGGCGTGCCGAAGGCCGGCACGATCACCACGTCGTCCTCGGTGAGGTCGTCATAGGACGCATCGATCTCGCGCCAGGGCAGCGAAACGATGTTCATTTCGCGCAAATGACGGTTCACATCCGGATTGTGGATGATCTCGCCGATCAGGAAAATCCGTTGGTCGGGAAAGACGCGGCGCGAGGCGTAGGCGAGGTCGATCGCGCGTTCGACCCCGTAGCAGAATCCAAATTCTTTTGCCAGAATGATGCGGGTGTTTCCGACGCGCAATGATCCACCCCGTTCGCGCAGGCGGCCGATCACCGACGAGTGGAAGTGGCGGGCGACCTCGGCGGAGACCTTCTCCATCACGTCGGGGCGTCGCATGTTCACCCTCGGGCGGGGATTGGCGGCGGGCGTCGGATCCATCGACGGCGAGATACGCCGGAACGAGTGAAAAACCAAGTGTTTTCAGCGGAATCGGCACGGATCCGAAGTCCGGATTTCCTTGCGGTCGGCGCGTTTCACGGGCATCATTGGATTGCAAATTCGACCGAGCTTCGTCATCCGCATTCCCGATGAAACCCATGCTTCCGCGACTGTTGACGGGCCTTTTGCTGCTGATGCCTCTGGCCCGGGGCGAGGCCTTGCTCCAATATTTCAATGTCGGCTGGGCCGAGGTTGCGCGCAAGTTGCCCGAGCTGGCCGAGGCCGGGTATGATTCGTTGTGGTTGCCGCCGCCGACCAAGGCAAGTGGCGGGTTGTCCGTTGGTTATGACTTGTGGGATCCGTTCGATCTGGGATCGAAGGACCAGCGTGGATCGCTGCGCACGCGCTACGGCACCGAGGCCGAGCTGCTGCACATGGTTGAGACCGCGCATCGATTCGGCATCCGCGTCTACTTCGACAACATCATGAACCACCGGGCTTTCGACGTGCCCGGCTACAACGAGAACACGCCGATTGATTTGTATCCGGGGATGGTGCCTGAGGATTTTCACCTGCGCAAAACCGAGGATGGATTTTACCGCAAGTGGGACAACACGCGCGACTGGGGTAGTACTTGGCAGGTGCAGCATCTCGGGCTGGCCGACCTCATCGACATCGCCCACGAGACGCCGAACGGGAATTTCGGCACGTCCGAAGGTTCGGTGCATCCGAAGTACTCGTTTGTCCGCGACCTCGAGCGGCCCGAGCAGTACGACCGCGACAAGGACGGCGGCACGAAGTACTTCGGTTGGCTGCTCGACCGCGCACGCGCGGAGCTTGGTCCTTCGGCGGACGCCGAGCAGTTGCGCCAGCATGCGCGGGCCTATCTTCTCGAGCACAAATCGGCCTACACTGAGGATGTTGGGGCGTACCTGATCCGCGCGGTGCGCTGGAAGATGAACCGCACCCGCGCCGACGGCCTACGCCTCGATGCCGTCAAGCACGTGCCGGATTATTTTTTCGGCCAGCAATCGGGCGCGAGCAAGGACGCGAGCGACGCCGGTTATCTTGGCGGAGTGCAGCGCCAGTTCAACCTCACGCGCGGTTTCAGCGACGCGAACCACCGCGATTCGGTGTTCGAGGAAAAGCGTCCGCGCGACGACGCGATGGTTTTCGGCGAGCATCTTGGTCAGCCGCCCGGCTACGGCGGGTATTTCGACGCGGGGATGCGGCTGGTCGACAACGACCTGCGAGGCAAGCTCAACGGCACGCTCGGCAATCCCGGCGCCAGTCTCTACGGACTCGACTCGTCCGGAGCCGGCGGATTTCCCGCGGCGCTCGGCGTCACCCACGCCAACAGCCACGACAGCGATTTCGCCGCGCAGAAGGAGTGGCAGCATGCGTTCTACATGACTCGTGAGGGCATGGGGCTGATCTACTCCGATGGCTACAACAAGGCCGAGACGCTGGGTGAATCCGGCGGCGCGTTCCCGCGGCACGCCAACACGAACTACCTTGGCCAGTTCGGCGATCCACGCATTCCCAACATCCTTCGCATCCATCAGGACTTCGCCCGCGGGCTGCAGGAGGGCCGCTGGGCCGACGGCGATTTTCTCGCGTTCGAACGGCGCGACAACCGCAATCCCGACGGCTCGACCCGCAGCGGCACCGCCGCGGGCGAGATCACGATGGTGATGATGATGAACGACAACACGGCGCAAGGTCAGGCCCGCGCGTTTTCAAGCAGCTTTCCTTCCGGCGCGTACCTGCATCAATACGCCCGCGGGCCGAACGGCTCGGGCATGACCGGCTTCTACAAGTACGCCAACGAGTTGTCCTCGGTGATCGTTCCTCCCGGGGGATACTTCGTGTTTTCCTACCGCACGCCCGAGCCCTCGGTGCTATGGACCGGCGACGTGATCACATTCCATCAGAACGGGGTGGAGGTGCCGCGCATCACGGTGACCCGCAGCGACGGACGCGACGGAGATCCGGTGTTCAATCCGCTCGGGTTGTCGAACCGTGGCTATCCCGCGGGGGTGACTCCCGTCGCACGCAGCTACCGTACGACCGTGCCGATCGTCAAAGGCGGCGCGCCAATGACGATTCTTGCACGCGCTGATGGATCGGCGGAAAACATCCTGCTCAAGCTCGACGGCGGGGTGGATCTCAACGGTACGCGTCCTTCGGGCGTCACCGATCCGGCGTTCCGCGATCATCCGCCCGGGCTGCGCACCGACACCTGGCTCGGCTACGAACAGCCGGCGTTTCTCGATCGTCAGCACGCGGAGAAGTTCGCGGCGAAGGACACGACGCGCTGTCGCATCGGCTCGGCGGGTGCGGAAACCTACATCAAGACGATCGGCGGAGCGGTGCAAATCAACCTTGGCCCCGCGGGCGAGAACAACTATCAGACCGGGCCGACCAACGCCGCCGGGCAGGTCTTTGTCAGCGGCGTGTTCGCGTCATGGATTTATCACGATCCGCAGGACAGCGTCGGCGGCATCACCAATCCGCCCAAGCAGCTCGACGAGTCCGGAAGCAACCTCGTCCTCTGGGCCAAGAGCAATGCGGTGGGGCTGGGGTTCAAAAAATTCGTTTACTACACGCTCGATGGTTCCTTTCCCGAGGGGGCCGGTGGCATCGGCCGCGGCACGACGCGCGTGGCGGAGCTGAACTACAAGCACAAGCAGGGCAGCGACGATTGGTGGGGATCGGCGAACATCCCGAAGCCCGCCGCAGGCACCGTCTTCACTTACAAGATCGGTTCGTTCAAGAACGAGGGAAGTGGCGCGCCTTCGTGGTGGCCGGGCAGCCCGGAAGCGGTCGATTACAAGCGCAGGATGCTCAGCACCTATCGTGTGGCGGATTTCGATCCATCCGCCGTTGTTCATTTTCCCCACAACGACTACGCGCGCGTGCCCACGCCCGGCCTGCCTTATGCCGAGTGGCCGTTCGCAACACGCAGCGGGCTGGCCGAGGGGTTTCACGTCCTTCGTGCCCGCGCGTTTCTGTCGCGCGGTGCCGGCGAGGCGCCTCTTTACCAAACCTTCACGCGGACCTTTTACTACGACGCCTCCACTCCTGAAGGATCGATCGCTTTTCCGCAGACGGATCAGCAGACGATCGGAGGCTCGAGCTACGAGTTCGTCGTGCGCACCGACATGACCGTCGACGAAGTCTGGTACCGCATCGCGGACACCGATGCCGGCAACGACGACGGCCAGACGGGGCAGGCCAACGGCAATGGTGCCGGTTTCGAGCCGTTCACCGACAGCAACCGCAACGGCGTGCGCGACGATGGCGAGGAATTCACCGACATCAATGGCAACGGCGTGCACGACGCGGCCCTCGCCGTGACGTGGGCGCGCGCGACCGAGGTGACACCGAGTCCGTCGATCACCTCGCCTTACCCGCGCGAGTGGCGCTTCCGCTACAACAACATCCCGTCGTCGGGCGCGGGCACGGTCACGGTGCGCTTGCTCGAGCCGTCGTCGTCGCGCGATCTCACGCAGTCCGCCGCCGCCGCGCACGTGCGCGAGCTGGTGCGCCAGGTGCAGACGCGCGGGCCCGACGAGCGAGTCAACATCGCCTGGCCACAGCGCGATGGAGATCGCGTGGGCGACGATTATGTGATGAAGGTGTACTTCAGCAAGGCGCTGGCCGACGGCACGACCACCGAGAGCCTCAAGCAGCGCTTCACCTTCAGCATCGCCAGCCAGACGTCGGCCAGCCCGGACGGCGCGGTGGTGCAGGACCGCGCCAATTTCACCATCAACTACAACGTCAGCGACTCGTTCCACGAACTCGCGATCCCGCTGCCCAACCTCTACAACGACGTTGCCAATTTCCTCCACACGCTCCGGGTCGTCTATCGCTTCCCAGACGGCCGCGAGCGCGATGCCGTGCGGCTTGTCACGGCGAACCCCAGCTCACGGCCATTCGTGCGCATCATTCGTCCCACCGAGGTCGGCTCGGACGGGAAACCGACCGAGATCATCCTGCCCGACGGGCCCGGCCCCGACACGCTGCCGTTCGTGGTGCAGGTCGAGACCAGCACCAGCGTCACCACAGCACCAGTGCTCACCGGCATCACGACCACCGGCACGCCGACGGTGACCACCAGCACCACCGGCAAGACCTGGGATTACCTCTGGAACATCACCGCACCCGGAGCGTATTCGATTCAGGCGACGGTTTCAGTCAACGGTCAGTCGACCACCGCGCTGCGCACGGCGCGGGTGATCTTGCGGCAGATCGTTGACAGTGATCTCACCCAAGACAACGACGACGACCACGACGGACTGGTCGACATCGACGAGACCAACCGCAAGCCGTTGCCGGTGACCAATGCCGAGACATGGACGAATGGCGACGTCCACATTCATCGTGCCAGCGGACGGTCATTGCCCACCAGCCCCGACAGCGACGGCGATGGGCTGCCGGACGGCCTTGAGGTCGGCTGGCGTGTGGCGTCGAGTCCTCCGACCGACACGAGCGTCGATACGAATGCCGATGGCATTCCGAACTTCATCGGTGATCTCGATCCGCCGCTTTACGCGGTGGTGGAAAACCATTCGTTCGTCCCCGGTGTGGGCTCGCAGAGTGCAGGCGACGACCGTGCGCGTCAGGCCGCGGGATCGGTCAGCGACCCGATGAACCCCGACAGCGATGGCGACGGTATTCCCGATGGCGTCGAAGATGCGAACCGCAATGGTTGGACCGAAGGCGATGGCAAGGCGCTTCCTGTCGGTGCCACGCGGCAACAGTATGTGACGCACCGCCCGAATCCCTCCGACTGGCCGGATGCGGTGATGCAGGGATCCGAGACCTGGCTGGAGACCAGTCCGGTGAATCCCGACAGCGATGGCGACGGCCTCAGCGACGGCTATGGCGAGGATAAGGATTTTGACGGACGCATCACCGGTGATACCAACGGCGACCGCGTGTGGCAGTCCGGCGAGTTCTGGTCCGAGACCGATCCGCTGAAAGCCGACACCGACGGCGACGGCTTGCCGGACGGGTGGGAATCCTTCTTCGGGCTCAATCCGTTGGACAACGGAACGGTCGCGTTTGACGGCGGATTGGCCGATCTGGCCAACGGCGCGTCCGGTGATCCCGACGGCGACGGCCTGACCAACTTGCAGGAACTCACCGCCGGCACTGATCCACGCCGCGACAACTCGATTGTCCAGACGGCCGGTGAGGCGATCCTCATTGGTCCGGTGGGCGACGACGATCGCGTCGTGCGCGGTGCCGTCGTCAACCGCAGGGAGTTCACCGACTGGACCATCGACGACCTCGTGGTGCTCGATGAATTCCAGGGCGACGGGACCAATCATGCCGGTGGCGACACGTATCCCGCGAATGATGGTCACGACACGTCGCGAGACATCGTCGCGTTCTACGCCCGCGACGGTGGTGATGTCTCGGTGGGCGGGACCGGTGAATTCTATTTCCGCCTCGATTTCCACGACCTCAAACCGTTCGCGGAGGAGGGGAATCTCGACGTCTATGTGGTCGTCGATACCGGCAATCCCAACGTCGGCGAGTACGCGTTGCCCGACGATGTCGATACCGGCACGCGGATGCGCTGGGAAGCCGTGGTCTGCGCGCAGCAATCAAACCGCGGTGCCGTGTACGTCGACACCAACCGCACGTCGAACAGCGGCACGATCGGCGAGGATCTGTCGACCCGCGGCGTGGTGCGCCGCAGCCAGAACGCGCCGGACGGGTTCCGCAAGGCGTACTTCGACAGTCGGCTCGATGCGGTGGAATTCTCGATCGCGCGCAAGGCGCTCACCGACGCTGGTTGGCTCGGTGATCCGGCGACGCTCAACTTCCAGGTATTCACGACCCGCGACGGAACGGCGAACAATCCGGTGGGTGCCGGCGACATCGGTGGCCGCAGCGACATCCGCGATTCGATCTATGACGACTGGATCGCCTCGGACTACTGGCGGGACCAGCCGTTCATCAGCCTCAACAGCGAGCTGCGCTCGTGGTTCGGCTACAACGGGCCGGACCGTGGCAAGCGCGCGAAGCTGATGATGCTCGCGCACGGCAACGAGCCGATGCTTGCCGCATCGGAAATCCAGCAACGGCTGTGCGATGCCGCTTCGGCCCAGGCGCTCGCGGCGGGTGACAGCACCGGCTATCACCGTCCGATCGATGCGCACGACGCGTTCGATGCAAAGCTCGGTCTGCACATCACGCCTGCGCTCGCCGCGTCGATCCAGTGGGCGGCGGCCGATCCATCGTCCGGCAAGCCGTGGCGCGACGGACCGATGTTCAACCAGCGCGTTTCCTCGCTGGCGGAGCGGTCTGTCGTCGAGTTGATCGCCTCCACTTTCGCCGACTCGCCGTTGCCTTACTTTGACAGCGCGTGGCTGCAGGACAACGTCGCGCTCTCGAACCGCACGCTCGCCGGGATCTACGGCATCCAGCCGTCGCCGCGCGTGTTCTGGATTCCCGAGCGCATCATCGACGAGGGGGTGCTGTCGAAAGTGTCCGCCCTGGGCTACACATACGTGTTCGCCGACCAGTTCCGCCACATCCTCGATCGCTATGGCCGGGGCAGCGCACTCACCGAGGACGGCTACCGCGTCAACCGCATCAACAACCTGCGCACCATCGTCATCAACGACCAAGCGTCGGCCTTCCGCTTCCGCAACACCGACGGCGGACTCGACATCGGTCTGCGCCAGCTCGCGTCGCGCCGCGCGCGCAGTGGCCAGCAGCATCAGCTCCTCGTCTTCTACAGCGATCTCGCCGATTTCCGCAGCAAGGCGAATGCCGATGCCTACGACCGCAATCTCGCATGGCTGGCCAGCCGTCCATGGATCGACTTGGTCGGGCCTGACCAAGTCGCCGCGGGCCAAGTCGATCTCTCGGTGCCGCCCGACGGGGTTGGCGATGTATTTTCCGCGGTCGAACGCGGGACGACTTCCTTCGGGCGCAAGCTCGGTCCGCTCTGGCTCGATCACGCCACGCAGGGGAATTACGACCACTGGTGGTTTGGCTCCGCGACCGAGGAAAGCCTGCGCGACAAAGTGTTCGAGATCCGCCCGGGCGTGCCGATCGCGCGCGCATCCGGTGATTCGTTCTTCGGTGTGCAGTCGTTCAACGGCAGTGGTGCGGGCATTGCCCGTGACGCGTGGAACACGCTGTCACTGCTGCCGGACAGCCCGCTCGGGCGCACCGGCCGCGCGGCCTACCACGCGTCGATGCATCTCGCCGCGTGGCATGATGAGGACAACAACAACCTCAGCACCTTCTCGACGGGTGATTTCATCAATGCCGACTCAACCTACGACCGGCTCGCCGGGTTTGCCCGCAAGGCGCAGTCGCAGACGCGCATCGCCGCGGTGCATGCTGCGGTCGCCGCGTGGGCCGCTTCACCGCCATCGGCCACTGAAGCGGTTTCCGCCGACGTCGATCTCGACGGCGAGCCGGAATTCCTATTGCGGCACGCCCGTGTCTTTGCGGTCTTCGAGGCGGCGGGTGGCCGCTGCACCGGTGCCTGGCGGCGCGATCCCGTCAGCGGCCGCGTGACTGGAGTGATCGGCAACCCGCTGGCACATCCTTGCACCGAGTCCGAAGAGGAGGGGACGGCCAATCGCAATGCCGACGGCTCCATTTTGGCGAGAAAAACCTCAGGATTCAAAGATCTTTGGGCGGTTTCCAATGGCACGGGCAGCAGTCGCTTCGTCAATCCCATCCACACCGTCACTTCCGCGGCATCGGGTGACGGGTGGACATTCACTTCCTCGGATGGCGCGCTGATCAAAACCATCACGCTGCCGAGCGGTCGGGACGAACTCGTTGCGGATTACTCGCTCTCCGGCGGCATCTCGAAACTCTACCTGCGCTTCGGGTTA
>Ga0194123_10000745_pt1 | contig 57197 bp, 45 predicted proteins | sample TA2MahsurfametaG_5_FD_155479 | JGI IMG/M metagenome (GOLD analysis project Ga0194123, IMG submission 155479) | Freshwater microbial communities from Lake Tanganyika, Tanzania - TA2015023 Mahale A surface | ecosystem: Environmental > Aquatic > Freshwater > Lake | place: Tanzania: Lake Tanganyika... | reverse complement strand
AATTGCCGGCCACCAGCAGAACCATGGCGAATTCGTTGCCGAGGCTCGCCATGCGGCTCTCGCTGATGTTGCCGCCGCAGTCGCTGATGACTCGAGTGAGGTCGTGGACGAGACCGGTACGGTCTGGTCCGATGGCCGAGATGGCAAGGTGTTGCTTCATTCCTGGTGCCCAGTGTAACGACTGCGGCGCGCGATCGCGACCCAATCTTGTCGTGTTGGGTGGGTTGCGCCTCTCGGTCACGCGCCCGTACCATGCGAAACCCATTTGTCTTTGCGGTTGATCGATGTTTTCTGGCAGTTCCGTAGCCGTGGTTACGCCGATGCATCCCGATGGTGCGATCGATTTCGATGCCTGGCAGCGCTTGCTCGAATTTCACGTGAGCGGTGGGACGGCGGCCGTGGTGGTCGGCGGCACAACGGGAGAGTCTGCGACGATCACCGACGCGGAACTCAGACAGCTCGTGATTGCTGCGCGCGACGTGGCGCGTGGTCGAGTGGCGATCATCGCCGGCGCGGGGGTCAGCAGTACCGCGATGACGGTCGAGCGCGTCCGTTGGTTGGGTGATCTCAACATCGACGGGTTGCTAGTCGTCACGCCAGCCTACGTGAAGCCCACTCAAGAGGGGTTGTTCCAGCACTACTCGGCGGTGGCTGCAGTCGCCAAGGTACCGGTGGTGCTCTATAACGTGCCAGGTCGCACCGGCGTCGATATGGTCCCGGCCACCGTGGCACGGCTCGCTACACTTCCAAAGATCGTGGCGATCAAAGAAGCTGTGCCCGGTGCCGCGCGCGTGCGCGACATTAGGTCGCTCGCACCGACGTTCACGGTGCTCTCGGGCGACGATGCGACCTGTCGTGAGGCGGTACTGGCCGGCGCGCGGGGCGTGATTTCGGTCACGGCGAATGTTGCGCCGAACGGAATGCGCGAGATGATCGCCGCGGCGCTTGCAGGTGATGCGGGGCGAGCCGCTGCACTCGATGCGCCTCTGGCGGGTTTACACGAGGCTCTCTTTGTCGAAGGCAACCCCATCCCGGTCAAGTGGGCGCTGCAGAGAATGGGTATGATCAGCGCCGGAATTCGCTTACCCATGACGCCGCTCGCCGAGCCGTTGCAGGGGCGGGTCGCTGCAGCGATGGACGCTGCAGGTCTCAAGCACGCTTTCAGAGGTTCATAGAATCATGCGTAGTATTCGGCTCTTGATGCTCCTGTCGGTTTTTCTGACCGTGGCCAGCTGTGGTTCTATGTTTAAAGTGAGTTGCGCTAAGCCCGAGGATTTCGCAAAGGTCGAGGAAAACCCGCCCCTCAAAATCCCTCCGGGATTCGATGCGCCGGATACCCGATCAGCCTTGACCATCCCGCCGCTCGAGGCACCCGAGGCGCCCCGGCCGGCTGATGCGCCGTGCCTCGATTCACCTCCGAAATTCAACCCGGCACCGCCCAGGCGACCCCAGGCTTGATATCATTCGGCCCGCCGGAGAGATGGCCGAGCGGTCGAAGGCGCTTGATTGGAAGTCAAGTAACATCGCAAGGTGTTCGTGGGTTCGAATCCCACTCTCTCCGCCAACCTATTATCGCGGCACGCAAGGCTTCTCATGAACACGATTCAGGTTGCTCACGTAAAGGTTCAAGGGAGCGACTTCGTATTCGTTCCGGTCTCCTCGCAGATCAAACAGGTTCCCCCAGACGTGAGACAAACGCTGGTGAGGCAGATCCGCGATATTTGTCGATCGGCCTCACTCGGGGGTGAGGTCGTCTTAGCGTGGCCTTCGGAGACGGGGATCAGCTATCTCGCCGATAGCCGCTACCATGCCGTACTCTCCAAAACGTTAACGATGGCGTCCCTTCGCGGCAGTCTCAACAAACAGTTGAGCTCCCCGGTGATATCAGGATTACTGGCTCAGCTGACGGCGGATCCTTTCGCCATGAATCTGCCACCGCTGCCGACGGGTAGCGCGCCGGAGACTCGGGCTCCCGCGGAAGAAAACGGTGGACCGGTTGCACATCGCTCGATGCCCGCAATGCACGCGGAGAGCCGTGGAACATCCTCCGCCACCCGTGTCGTGACGATGCTTTTTACGGATCTCGTTGGGTCAACCAAGTTAAAACAAGAATTTGGGGACTCAAAGGCCATGCAGTTGGTGCGTGAGCATCATGACATCGTGCGCAAAGTTCTTGCTGGAACTGCGACCGGGGAGGAGGTTTCAACTTCGGGCGATTCGTTCTTCATTGTGTTCGCGACGCCCTCCGAGGCGGTGACTTTTGCCCTAAAGATGCAGCATGAAGTCGAAGGTAAATTCTCGGCCGATGGCATCAGAGTGCAGGATCGTGTCGGAATCCACGTCGGAGAGGTGTATGTCGACAATGCGAAGGTGGCCGGGAAGACTTTCGACTTCAATGGCATCCAGGTAGATACCTCGTCCCGTATCATGTCGATCGCACAGGGTAAGCAAATTTTGATGTCGCGTTTTGTTTATGACAATGCCTTCCAAATGCTCAATGGGCACGAGATTGAGGGTATTGATCTCGTCGCGTGGCGTAACCACGGTAGTTACGAAGTGAAGGGCGTTCAGGCGCCCGTCGAGATTTTCGAGGTGGGCGAAGTGGGCCTGGCCCCGCTCAAGGCGCCGCCTGATTCAGAAAAAGCCAAACGGCTGGTGGCCGCGACTCGTTAATCGTCTCTCAAGACGCAATCATTCGATCTGATAGTTCTTTTGCGTGCTTCGCCAGCTCGGCGGGCACGCACGTCAGCAATTTGGCGCCGATCGGTGATCCATCCACAAACTCTCGGGTCAGTTCTTGAATCTCGGACGCCGACATCATCGAGATAACTCGATGGGATAAAGCCGATCGATCGATGTCGAACTCCGACGAGGAGTTCTTTCCGACCGCGAGAATCGACTCAGCCGTTCGAGCGTGAGTGATCGATCTCGGCGTGGTAGATCTCGAAGTGATTCGATGGCCGAGGTAAGCGGTTGATGGCTCTGCCGTCGCGGCTTCGACTAGTGCGACTGCGAGCAGCTTGGTCTGCATTACGACCGAGATGATCGAAAGATTGTCAGAGGTCGACGACAGGAGGTCTTGGAATTGACGCGTGCTCGGCTCATGGTCAAAGCATCGGAATATATTCTCAGCTCGAAGAGAACCCAAAAAACGCGTCATTTTTTGAATGATGAATCGGTAGGTAGCGATTTTGACGGGTCGGTCTCTGCGAAGGTCGACTGAGCCTTCGCGCATCAAGTTCCAAGTGTCATCCAAAAACGCGAGAAGATTCTCACTCGCAAAGCTGCATACGTCACGATTCGCAACGCCGATGGCGCGGCGGAGGTGCTTGCGCGACTGCTCATTTGAAAAGCCGATCCCATAACGGCGGTCGATGTCCTCGAGCGTGGCCAAGATGCGGTGCGCGATCTCATCCGAGTCTTTGCGAAAGGGGATTGTGGCTTCGATCCCGACTGCCAGAGCGGCGATCGTCGATGGATCGACGACGCGCTCGAGAATCTTACACGCGGCCATCGCGCTCAAGAATTCGTTCTTGCCACCGAAATCGGGTAAGCGTTGCCCCGGTTGCAGATTAAAAATTGCTCTGACTATTTCGAAGGCTCGATCGGCCCGAGTCTGTGCATTGTCGACGAGCGTGAAATGGATACCGTCGTCTGACCGCACAAGGCCGGTGAGCCATTTGCCAGCAGCGGCAGGCAGTCCACCGTCGACATCCACCTGCGCGATGTCATGGCATAGGCCGATGAGGACATCGAGCGCGTCGCCAGAATCCGCAACCATCATCGCGTGGCCGAGCGTGTGGTAGTGCCGGGTCTCGTAGGTCATCGATGAATCGATCAACACCGTCAGATCAGTCAGAAGCTGGCCCTCGGATTTCAGCGCCAGCGATATCAGCGCGTGTTCAAGTTGTGATCGACAGGATGAGGCCGGCGGCATTGATGGTTCGACTTCTAAAAGGGTGATGATAACGCCTGATGAGTCGTCACGACGGCGAGTGCCCTAAGATTTGCAGATAGACGTCGCGATACGCCTCTGCGGATTTCCCCCAGCTGTGATCTGTAAGCATCGCGGTCGATACCATATGCATCCAGCGCGGACGATCTTGATGGGTCTGCAAGACGTGATCGATGGCAGTCGTTAAAGAAGATCCGCGCTCAAGGAAGCAAAAGCCGGTCTCAGCGGTGACCGTGTCGGCGAGTCCGCCAACGGCATTCACGAGGGGTAATGTTCCGTAACGCTTCGCGTACATTTGGGTCAACCCACAAGGCTCCTGTCGCGACGGCATGATAAGCGCGTCCCCTCCAGCGATCGCAAGATGAGCAAGCGGCTCTAAAAACTCGGTGCGGATGGCCACCATTCCGCCATGCCGACTTTGGAGCTCCTGGAGTCGCTCCTCGATTTGACGATCACCATTGCCGATTACCACGAGTTGAGCGCCGCGCGCGACGAGGTCGTCGGCGGCGTTGGCGATGAGATCAGACCCCTTTTGCCAGCCAAGTCGGCTGACGACGACAAAAATAGGCGCCTCACCGTGATCGTTGAGTCCTACCCGGGCGCGTAGTGCTGCTTTGCAGCGCGCCTTGCCAGCGAGGTCATCGATTCCAAAGCGTGCCGGTAAATGGTCGTCGTTTCGCGGATCCCAAACGCTGTAGTCGACACCGTTCACGATACCGATGAGCGCGTCGCCCCGCGATCGGATCACTGAGTCGATGCCATGACCATGTTGCCCCGCGGTCACTTCACGTGCATAAGTTGGGCTGACCGTCGTGACTTTATGAGCAAGCACCACACCGGCTTTGAGAAAACAGAGGTCACCGAAAAACTCGAGCGGCCCGTAGGGCGCACATAACCAGTGAGGCAGGCCGAGACGATTGAAGTCATCGGGTGGGAAGCGTCCTTGGTAGTCGATGTTGTGGATCGAAAGAACGCTCTTCACAGGAGGCCAGGAATCCGCGGCGTAGGCGAGGGCAAGCGCGGGGTGCCAGTCGTGCACGTGCAGGAGATCGGGCCGCCACTGTGGATCGAGACCACCCTCGGCGAGTCGCGCTGCAGTCCAGCCCAGCATGGCGAAGCGAATAAGGTTGTCTCCCCAATCGCCGTGGTAAGGATGCGAGTAGGGGCTTCCTGGTCGCGCGTAGAGGGAGGGCGCATCGATTACATAAATGGGAGTGCTTCGCGAGGGCAGCGATCCCAGGCGTAGCCGCATGCGAGAAGTACCGAGTAGACCCTGCGCCTCATACACCACCCGATCATCGCGCAGGGCGGAGATGACCTCTGGAAAACCCGGGATGACGAGGCGGGCATCGACGCCAATCGTACCGAGCGCCTCGGGTAGTGCTGCGGCCACATCTGCGAGGCCGCCGGTCTTAATCCACGGAAAAAGCTCCGTGGCCGCATGCAGCACGGAGAGACTGCGACCATTCGAGGTCATGCGTTGCTCGCCACGCGATCGAGCATTTCCTGCGTGATCAGGGTGACGCCGTTGGGGCTACGCACGAAACGCTGGTCATCCAGCTCCGGGTCCTCGCCCACGATGAGTTCCCCTGGAATATTACAGTCGCGATCGATAACGGCTTTTTTTATTCGAGCGCCGTGTCCGATCGTAACGCCAGGAAGAACTACACACAGCTCCAGCCGTGCTTTCGAGTGCACACGCACGCCAGAGAAAAGCACTGAACGATCGACGGTGCCGGAGACAATACATCCACTCGCGACCAAAGATTCGAAGGCAATGCCGCGACGATCCTCTGAGTTGTGGACGAACTTTGCGGGCGGTAGCTGCGCCTGATAAGTCCAGATCGGCCAGCGCTCGTCATAGAGATTCAGAAGGGGCAGTGTGGTCGTCAAGTCGATGTTCGCATCCCAATACGAGTCGAGTGTTCCGACGTCGCGCCAGTAAGGTTCTGTGCCGTCAGCGCGGTTGACTGCGCTCGACTCGAATTGATGCGCGGTAACGTGTCCTTCACGAACCAGACGCGGAATGACATCACGTCCGAAATCATGCGTCGAATTCGGATCGGCCGCATCGCGTTCAAGTTCGCCCAAAAGGAAAGCGGTATCGAATACGTAGATCCCCATCGAAACCAGGCACTTTCCGTGCGCGTGAGCGGATGAGTGCGGATGCTCGGGCTTTTCGACGAAATGCGTCACCCTACTGTTTTCGCCGATCTCGAGCACGCCGAAATCTTTGGCTTTCTCTTTCGGCACCTCGATACAGGCGATCGAGCAACCTCGACCATGATGCACGTGATCGGCTAGGGCGATTGCATAATCCATTTTGTATACGTGATCGCCCGCCAAGATCAGCGTATAGGTGCATCCGAAGCTACGAATGACTTCGCGATTCTGGAATACGGCGTCGGCCGTGCCTTGATACCAGACGTCGCTGCCTGCTCGCTGGTTCGCCGGCAAGACTTGGACGAATTCATTGAGCTCGCTGCGCAGAAATCCCCACGCCATTTGGATATGACGGATGAGGCTGTGACTCGTGTACTGCGTGAGGACGGCGATGCGTCTTACGCCCGAGTTGACGGCATTTGACAAAGTAAAGTCGACGATGCGGAATTTACCGCCAAAGAAAACAGCCGGTTTTGAATGGCGGGTTGTTAAATCGAGCAGGCGACTGCCTCGACCTCCCGCCAATATAATCGCGACAGTTCGGCGCGGGAGTTCGAGGCTCGCCACAACATTGTTGTCAATGTTCACTCACTCCCTCGCGCCCCTGTTTTTTTCGTGCGCGTCTTGCACTCATTTCATTTTGGAGCGATTGTTAGCAAGCCACAATCGGGGTCTTTGTTCAACGTTTTCTTGATCGACAGGCCAAGGGGTCACGCATGAAACATCACTGGCCGGCATACCTCGCGGAGTTCTTCGGCACCGCTGTCATGATGGGCACCGGTATCGGTGCGGTGGTTCTGATGTGGCACGAGGGCAGCTCGATGGGCGAGTGGATTCCCTCCGATCCGGTACGGCGTCTCGCTACCGGCATACTTTTCGCGGGTGGCGGTACGCTGGTCGTGCTATCGCCGCTTGGTCAAAGAAGTGGCGGACACCTGAATCCGGCGATGACCTTCGCCTTCTGGTTGCGCAAAAAAATCTCATCGCTCGATGCCCTGTGCTACGTGATTGCTCAAATTGCGGGGGCTCTCCTCGGGGTGCTCGTCGTCGCAGCGATCGCCGGCGAAGCCGCTCGCTCGGTGGATCTTGGCCTGACGCGTCCGGGGGTTGGTTACACGCCGACCATCGCACTAATCGCTGAGTTGATTATTACGTTTTCGCTGATTTTTCTGGTGTTTTGGGCGGTCGATAAACGCGCGGTTGCCCGCTTCACACCTTACCTTGCGGGTTTGCTGATCGCTCTTTTAGTGATGATCGAGGCGCCGGTATCAGGTACCAGCCTGAACCCCGCACGCAGCTTTGCGCCAGCGATGTTGAGCGGGATCTTCAACGACTTTTGGTTGTATGTGGTGGGCCCGGTGTGTGGCGCGGTTTTGGCGGTTGTTCTCTATCGCCAAATCGGTGGTGAGAAGTCCGGTACCGGCTGCGCGAAACTGCATCACACCGACCGATACCCATGCCTGTTTGCGGGGTGTGGATACCGAAGATTCCCTGCGGGGACCCGCCTCATCGATGCAGGGACCCAGTCCGATAGGGCGTTCCTGATCCGTCAGGGCGAGGTGGAGGTTCGTTACCGCCGAGACGATGGTAACGAAATTTCCATTGCGCGCCTGGGCCCAGGGGAGTGGGTGGGTGAAATGGGATTACTTCTCAACATGCCGCGCTCGGCCTCGGTGGTCGCCCTCACGAATGTTGAGGTGGATCCGCTCACGGCAGAAAACTTTGAGTATCTAATCGCTGCACATCCTGAGGAGGGCCTACGGCTGATGCGCCAGCTCGCCGAACGGTTACATCGTTCGAATCAGGGTTACGTAGTTTGAGCCCCCTTCGCCCACGTTACAGCAACTTGTTTTTTATTTTTGAAAGATCCATTCTGGGCTGGTCAGAACAATAACGACGGTTAGTCGTCCGCAGTGCTCTTTTTGAGACCTGCGAGAGGGGCGCCATTGTTCGGGGTAGATGGAGTATGGTCGACTCACGGCAGACGGCTGAGCACAGCCGCTTATTTAAAGCTCGCTCTGGCGAGGCGTGGTACCGCTGGGGACCCTATCTGAGTGAGCGCTCATGGGGCACGGTTCGCGAGGACTACAGCGCGAATGGCGCCGCCTGGAATCACCTCACGCATGATATGGCTCGAAGTAAAGCCTATCGCTGGGGTGAAGATGGTCTGGCGGGCGTGTCGGATCAGTATCAACTGCTGTGTTTTTCTTTGGTGTTGTGGAATGGGCGTGACCCGATCCTAAAGGAGCGTCCATTTGGATTGATCCCAGCGGAGGGCAATCATGGCGAGGATTTGAAGGAGTACTACTTCTATATCGATAGCACTCCGACCCACAGTTACATGAAGTATCTCTTTAAGTATCCCCACGCGGAGTATCCGTACGAGTGCTTGGTACGAGAGAACGGAAGTCGTAACGGTCGAGGACCTGAGTTTGAGTTACTCGACACTGGAATCTTTGATCAAGATCGCTACTTCGATGTGTTCGTCGAATACGCAAAAGCCGACCCAGAAGATCTGTGTATTCGAATCGAGGTCTGTAATCGAGGCTCCGAAGACGCCGATATTCATTTGATACCCCAATTATGGTTCCGAAACATCTGGGGTTGGGGTGAGACGCGCAAGCGCCCACCGAATATCAAATTAGGGGCAAAACGCGGCAAACAGATCCGGATGGTCGCCGACGATTCCGGGGCCGACGGGTTGACCAATCTACCCTTCAAGTATTCGCTCGGAAAGCGCTATTTTTCCGCCGAAAGCGGGGGGGAAACGCTCTTTACCGATAACGAAACAAACGTTGAACGGTTGTATGGCGTCAAGCCTGAGGCTGGGCGCGCGTTTTATAAGGATGCGTTCCATCGCCATATCGTCAACGGCGAGGTTGGCGCGATCAACGCCGATCAGGAAGGCACCAAGGCGGGAATACATTACCGACGCACGGTACCGGCGCGAGGTTCGGTGGTGCTGCATTTCCGCTTGTCGGATGACGGCAAGGCGTCGCTCGAGGAGGCGTCGGCGGTAGTCGACAAAGCGCGGCGCGAGGCCGATGAGTTCTACAAAACCATCCATCCGCAGGGCGCTACCGAGGACGAGTGTCGAATTCAGCGACAAGCGTTTGCCGGCATGATGTGGTCGAAGCAAAATTATATTTTCGATGTCGATCTTTGGCTGAAGGGTGACAACCCGAAGCTCGCGCCGCCTCAGTCGCGAATCGATATCCGAAACAAGCATTGGCGTCATCTCAATTCAATGCGCGTTCTGTCGATGCCAGATAAATGGGAATACCCGTGGTTTGCGGCATGGGATCTCGCGTTCCACACGGTCGCCATTGCAATCATCGATGCTGAGTTCGCCAAACAGCAGTTATGGCTGATGTTGTTTGAGCAGTTTCAGCATCCCAACGGACAGATTCCTGCCTACGAGTGGGAGTTCTCCGACCTCAATCCGCCTGTGCATCCCTGGGCGGTCTGGCGCGTGTACAACATGGATCGCGTTCGCTCCGGGGTGGCCGATAGGGCGTTCCTCGAGCGCTGCTTCCATAAATTGCTCATCAACTTTGCTTGGTGGATCAACAAGGTCGACAGTCGCGGCAACAACGTATTCGAAGGCGGATTCCTTGGGCTCGACAACATCACATTGTTCGATCGATCGGAAAAGCTACCCGGCGGTGCAGTGCTTGAGCAGTCGGATGCAACCGGATGGATGGGATTGTTCTGTCTCAACATGATGCGTATCGCGCTCGAGCTCGCCAAAGAAAATCAGACCTACGAGAGCTTAGCAACCAAGTTCTTCCAGCATTACGTCTACATCGGCGCTGCGATGAAGCGTCAGGGTGGGCGCGATCATGATCTCTGGGATGAGACAGACGGTTTCTTCTACGACGTATTGCGTTATCCCGATGGGCACTACGAGAAGATTCGGGTTCGTTCCATGGTCGGACTCATCCCGTTGTATGCCGTGGAGCGCTTGGAAACGGAGTGGCTCAAGCAGTTCCCAGAGTTCACATCCAATCTCAACTGGTTCGTGAACAACCGATCTGAGATCGTAGATCGCTGCATTTCGAAGATTGCTAACCCAGAGGGTGAAACCCTCGCGATGACGATTGTCGATCGTGCACAGCTTGAGCGGATGCTGCAGTGGTTATGCGATTCGGACGAGTTTCTGTCCGACTACGGCTTACGCAGCCTCTCAAGGGTCCACCTTGAGCAGCCCTTCAGTCTTGGCGGAAATCAGGTCGGGTACGAGCCGGGCGAGGCTGACTGCAAGATCAAAGGTGGTAACTCGAATTGGCGAGGGCCGATTTGGTTCCCAACGGCATTTCTCATGATTGAATCTTTGCGCAAGCTCGCCAAGGCGCATGGAAAAGACTTAACCGTCAAGGACAAGAAAGGGAAAACCTGGACCATCGATGACATTGCGCGCGCGCATGCGAATCGACTGATCGCGGTGTTTGCACGGGATGCGAGTGGTCGACGTCCAGAGTACGGAAACATCGAAAAATTCCAGAATGATCCGCATTGGCGTGACTACCTAACGTTCCATGAGTATTTCCATGGCGACACGGGTGTCGGACTTGGTGCGTCCCATCAAACGGGGTGGACCGGGTTAGTCGCATCGTTGATCGACGAGTGGCGTTCACACTAATTCAATTCGTAATGTTTTCAGGAGCAAATTTCATGTCTTACAAACCGCTCAAGGGTCAAAAGGCGTTGGTTACCGGCGCAAGTTCAGGTATCGGCGCGGGTGTGGCGATCGCCCTCGGCCAAGCCGGAGCCGACGTGGTGGTCAACTACGCCGGTAACGTGGCCGGTACGGTGCCTGTGATCGAGGCCATCAAGGCAGCCGGTGGTCGCGCCATCGCAGTGCAGGCCGACGTTTCAGATGAACCGCAAGTCGAGGCGATGTTCGACAAAATGATGGGCGAGTGGGGCGCGATCGACATCCTCGTGAATAATGCCGGTTTGCAGCAGGACGCGCCGTTCCACGAAATGACCTTGGCTCAATGGAACAAGGTCATCAACGTGAATTTGACCGGCATGTTTCTCTGCAGCCGCCGCGCCGTCCGAGAGATGATGAAGCGTGGCGTTCAGTCCGGAGTCTCTGCGGCTGCCGGTAAAGTGATCTGCATGTCCTCGGTACACGAGGTCATCCCGTGGGCCGGGCACGTCAACTACGCGGCTTCCAAGGGCGGCGTCAAACTTTTCATGCAAAGTCTTTCACAGGAAGTCGCACCGCTCAAAATACGGGTGAACTCGATTGGCCCGGGTGCGATCGCCACGCCGATCAATCGCCCCGCCTGGGAGACGCCCGAGGCGCTCGCCAAGTTGCTCGAACTCATCCCTTATGGCCGAGTCGGACAGCCGACTGATATTGGCAAAGCGGCGGTTTGGCTGGCCTCGGATGAATCGGATTACGTGAATGGTCAAACCATTTTCGTCTGCGGTGGAATGACTCTTTATCCGGAGTTCGCGGACGGCGGGTGAGGTCATGACCAAGGTCGTCATTGCCGTTGTCGGTTCAGGCCCGGGCGGATTGAGCGCTGCAGCCCGGGCTGCCGAGATCGGCGTATCGCATGTGCTGCTTGAGCAAACGGCTGCTCATGCCAACACGATCCAGCGATACCAGAAAGGCAAGCACGTGATGGCCGAGCCGAATGTGCTGCCGCTGCGTAGTCCACTCGCCTTCGCCGCCGGAACTCGAGAAAAAATTCTCGATGAGTGGGCTCGAGGTCTTGCCGCGCAGAACGTTAACGTTCGTTACGGTGCGGAGATCGTCGCGATCTCCGGGGAGAAAGGGAACTTCAATCTCACGCTACAAGACGGTAGTGAAGTTCTCGCTGAGAACGTCATCCTTGGCATCGGGTTGCAAGGTAATCCGCGGCGTCTCGGCGTTCCTGGAGAGAACTTGCCATGCGTGCAGTACACGCTGGATGACCCGGAGGAGTACCAGGGCGAGACGATCGTCGTCGTCGGTGCGGGTGATGCGGCCATCGAGAACGCGGTGGCTCTCTCAAAACAGAATACGGTTTATCTGATCAATCGGGCGGGGGAGTTCGCGCGTTGCAAGGACGGCAACTTGACGCTCATCCTAAAAACAATAGAGGCGGGAAAGGTTAACTGCCTCTATTCCACCCAGTGCAGTGCGCTCGCCGAGACGCCGGGGGGCGCTAAACCGTACGAGTTGTCTTTGAAGACTGCAAATGGGCAGATGCAGTTGCCCTGCGATCGAATCATCGCCCGTCTCGGTGCTATTCCGCCGCGCAAGTTTGTTGAGTCCTGCGGAATCAAATTCCCCTCGAGCGATCCGACCTCATTGCCGTTGCTATCGGCCAATTACGAATCCAATGTTGCTGGGCTGTACGTCATCGGTGCGCTAGGGGGATATCCGCTCATCAAGCAGGCGATGAACCAAGGCTACGAGGTTGTTGAGCACATTCGCGGCGCACCCGTCACGCCAGCTGACGAACCCTTGCTTCAGTCGAAGCTCGCGGGAATTCCCGGACATCTCTCAGTCTCCGCGACGCTGCAGAGTATGCAAGCGCGGATACCGATTTTTGCGGAGGTCAATCCGCTGATGTTTCGCGAGCTGATGCTCGGTAGCAGCGTCCATGTTCCGAAGTCAGGCGAGGTGGTGTTCAAAAGAAACGATTACACCAACTCGTTCTACACAATCTTCAGCGGTAGCGTCGAAATCCAAGTCGACGATAACGATCCAGCTAAGCGCGTGGTGCTCTCGACCGGGCAATTCTTCGGTGAAATGGGATTGCTTTCGGGTCGTCGTCGTACCGCTACCGCACTCGCCGGGCGAGACTGTGTACTGATCGAGACGCCGCGTCGGGATGTGTTGAAGTTGTTGAGCTCAGTCGACGCTGCCAAAGCCGTCGTCGACCATGCCTTTATCGTTCGTGCGATTCAGAGAGGGTTTGCGCCGCAAGCCACCACCGATGAGTTACTGCCTATTGCTGCCAAGTCGAAGCTCAATCGCTTTCGGGCGGGGCAAGTTCTGTTTACCGAGGGTGACGAGGCTGATTCGTTGCATCTCATTCGAAGCGGCTCCGTATCGGTGTTGCGATCGATCGGCGCAAGAGAGGTAGTGACCTCGTACGTGGCGGCCGGCAACTATGTCGGCGAAATGGGTCTACTCGGGAACACGCGGCGTAGTGCGACGGTGCGAGCAACGGTGGCCACGGAGACCATTAGTGTAAATGCTGCGACGTTCGACGAACTGCTCCAGAAAAATCCGCGCTTGCGAAAAGAGCTGGAGGCGACTGTTCGACAGCGCGTGGCCAGTAACACCCATCTGCAAGGGCAGGACCACGCAGGCGAATTGATTTCGTTCCTTCTAAAGCAAGGTCTGGGTGAGGCCACCGACGTACTGCTGATCGATGAGTCGCTGTGTGTCGGATGCGATAACTGTGAGCGCGCCTGTGCGGCGACTCATGGCGGCACGTCTCGCCTCGATCGCGCAGCCGGCCCGACGTTTGCGAACGTTCATGTGCCGACGTCTTGTCGCCACTGCGAAGATCCGCATTGCATGAAGGACTGTCCGCCCGATGCGATTCGCCGTTCGCCGAATGGTGAAGTATTCGTCGGCGATAATTGTATAGGCTGTGGAAACTGCGAGCGTAATTGTCCTTATGGCGTAATTCACATGTCGGGACCGCCGCTCGAGCAGCCCTCGCTAATGTCTTGGCTGATGTTCGGCGGGAACAAAGAGAGTGTTTATGGCGAGTTGCAGGGGCTTGGTCGCGCTCATCACCACGAGCATGCTCCGACCGATGCGCCAAAGGCTGTCAAAAAAGCGGTCAAGTGCGATATGTGTAAGGGTCAGGATGGCGGACCTGCATGCGTTCGCGCGTGTCCGACAGGTGCGGCGCTGCGCGTCAGCCCGGAGGAGTTTGTTACGTTCGTCAAGGAGGAGGCCTCGCGGTTCTAAGCATGCACGAGTCACTGCTCAATTATGCGAATCGACGTTATCTTCGGGTGTCTCTGTGGCTCTGCGGTCTCTCCGTGGCGCTGTATGTCTGGCACGACCCTCTATCGCCCCCCAACGGTGGCACCTGGCTCGGATATACACTCGGGGGCATCGGTGCTGCGCTTACCTTGTGGTTGACCGCTCTGGGAGTTAGAAAGCGGGCATATTCATCGGCGATGGGCACCCTGCGGGGCTGGACCAGCGCACACGTTTACCTGGGTCTCTCGCTTCTGTTGATCTCTACATTACACAGTGGATTCCAGTTCGGTTGGAATTTGCACACGCTTTGTTATGTATTGATGGTCATCGTGATCGTCAGCGGAGTCGTCGGGGTGGTGGCTTACCAGCGTTACCCCCAGCTGATGTCGGCAAATCGCGCCGGCAGCAAGCCTGACCGTCTGCTTGAGGAAATTCAGGACCTCGACCAGCGCGCGTTGCGTATCGCACGCGACATGCCACGGCGTTTCGCTGCTCTGCTGCGGGCGAATCGTGAGGGCACCGTGCTCGGTGGTAGTACGCGCAACATTTTGTCCGGCCGGGACAGCTCTGTGCTGATGGTTCCCTCGACTGAAGGAGCCGTTAGCTCGCCAAACAGTGGACAGTCTGCGGCGCTGGCATGGCTCGGGGACGAGCTTGCACGCAGTACGGATGGTGAGCTCAGTCGGCGCATTGGCGATCTGCTAAGCCTATTGGCGGAGCGGAGAAATTTACTTCGTCGGCTGTGTAGAGATGCGCAGATCAGAGGTTGGCTCGATATCTGGCTGTACATACATGTACCTGTAACCTTGGCTTTGCTCGGAACACTCGTCGCGCACGTCGTGAGCGTGTTTCTCTACTGGTAATCCGATGCGGTTCTTAATTCGTTCGTTAGAGACGGAAAAAGCGGGTGGCTTGCGCACGCAAGAGAGGGCGGTCGAGAGCGATTCGCTGTCCATTGGGCGAGCCACTGATCAGAATATCCAGATCAACGATCCGCGAATCGATTTGCAGCACGCACGTTTGAGTCGATCCGGTAGCGAGCTGCAACTCACGTGCACGCCTCCTGCGCAGGTCGAGATCAACGGGCGGTTGCAGCGTAGCGCCGTATTGAGAGTGGGTGACGAGATTTCGCTCGGTCCGTCGCTGATCAAGGTGGTCGAGAGTCCCGTCGGCTATGACGTGACCCTGACAATCGAGCGAGATATCCGAGAAAGTGTGGCTGTCGACGATGGGCCGCTTCTAAAGTTTTCGATGTCTCTCGCCGAAGTGGGTTGGCGAAAGCGTCCTTGGGCGTGGGCGGGAATCAGTGTCTCCCTCGTACTCGGACTCGTTCTGCCCTGGGTCATGGTGGGTCGCGGCGATGCGTCCATCGAATGGTTGCGACAGAGCGTTTTGCCGAGCGATATGCAGTGGACTTCCGGGGCGCTACATTCTGCGCACGGTAATCTCGAGGTTGCTTGCGAGGCCTGTCATGAGCAACCGTTCCGCCGAGTTCGCAATGAGCAATGCCTCGATTGTCACGCGACGACTCTTCATCAGCACGTTCCTGCGGATCATCCTGCTGCGGCAGACATGACTTCCGATCGTTGCACGACCTGTCACGTCGAGCATGATGAACCGTCAAATCTTGTCCAGCTCGACACGCGAATTTGCTCGGATTGTCATGCCGAACCCCAGAGTCATGGCGCTGGACCCAAAGTGCTGCCGGTGACGGATTTTGTTTCTCAGCATCCGGATTTTCAGGTCAGTTTACTGACGGCGCCCGATTGGAAAGTGACGAGGGCCCGTTTAGGCGAATCAGAAATCGTTGAAAAATCGAATCTCGAGTTTACGCATGCTGCGCACCTCAATCCGAAGGGCATCAAGGCTCCGCAGGGTGAAGTCGTCATGGAGTGTGCTGATTGCCACACGCCGACTGAGAGCGGTACGAGCTTCAAGCCAATTGAGATGGAGCAGCACTGCGGCTCATGCCACACGCTGGGTTTCGATCCAGCTGAGCCGAAGCGTACGGTGCCGCATGGCGAGCCGGCACTGGTCATGCAGACGCTGATTGATCATTACAGTCGGCGTTTTCTCGGCGGGTATAGCGATACGGTAGCGGCTGCAAGCGGTGCGGCACCACCCGGAGCTTCGTTGAGTGCGTCAGCTCGCGCTCGCGTGCTCGGGAGCGCCAAGCAGCGCGCGAATCAGGTGGCGGCAGATATCTTCGAGCGTCGGATGTGCGCGGATTGTCATACCGTCACACGCGGAGGGTCCGCCGCAGAGCCTCTGTGGAGCGTCGCGCCGGTCAAGTTGACGCAAACGTTCATGCCCAAAGCGCAATTTGATCATTCCGCGCACGCGACGGGCAAGGCGACGTGCGAGACCTGTCACGCTGCGACGGATTCAAAAGTCGCCAGCGACGTTTTGATGCCGCAGATCAAAGTATGTCGTGACTGCCATGGCGGTGAGATCGGCACTGAGGGTGGACAGGCTCGTATCGCAAGCCCTTGCGCGTCGTGTCACGTTTATCACGACAAGCAAGAGCCGCTGTGGATTCCTGTCATGAAGAAGGTGATTCGAGAGGCGGTGGTTAGCCAATGAGACGCCTGGGGTTTATGGCACTCTGCGCCGTGTTGGTTGCATCGTGTGGCGGTGGCGGCTCGGAGGCGCCGAGCTCTGGAGTCAGTAGTGGCGCGGTTCCACCCTCCAGTACGGCTTCCTGTGACGGGAGCTGCGCGAACGTCAGCTCTTTTTTGGCTGTCAGTGACGTTGAATCCGTCATCGCACGTGGTGTTGCTGAGGCGCAGGCGAGAGGCGTCAAGGCAACCATTGCCGTAGTCGATCGGGTCGGTAATGTGCTTGCGGTGTTCCGCATGTCTGGCGCGCTTGAGGACGTCACGATGCGTACCAGCGACGTGTCGGCGTCGGCGCTGAGCGGAGGCCTCGAAAACGTCGAAGTGATTCCCGCGACGGCGGCTGCGATTGCAAAGGCCGTCACCGGCGCCTATCTGTCAAGTGAAGGTAATGCCTTCAGCACTCGAACGGCCAGTCAAATCATTCAATCACATTTCAATCCTGGCGAACTGCTGACTCCGGGCGGTCCGTTGTTCGGTGTTCAGTTCAGTCAGCTGCCGTGCTCGGATGTTGCGTTGCGTTTCACGACTGCTGAGGGTGATGCCGGACCGAAGCGTTCGCCTCTCGGACTTGCAGGCGACCCGGGTGGATTCCCTCTCTACCGATCCGGAACGCCGATCGGTGGCGTAGGGGTAGTCGTCGATCCTGTTTATGGCATTGATCGTAATGTTCTCGATGTCGATAACGATGTCGACGAGGCGGTGGCGTTCGCCGCCACGGGCTCGCTGGCTGCGCCGGAGGACCGTCGCGCAGATCGAATTACGGCAGATGGTAAGACTCTCAGGTTCAGCGATTTTCGTGTCGAGGACCTACGCTCCCGAATCGACTCGCCCCCGACGTTCGCATCGCTGCTTGGTAGCGTTGGGCAGCTCATTGCAGTACCTGGCTACAACGTTGCGGCGGTCAGAGCGGGGACAGCTTTTGGGCAGGCACGCTCCGGTATTCGGGCCGATAGTCAGGACTATGCCAATCTCGATGCGTTCGTTCTGGTTGATGCGACGGACAACGAGCGTTTTCGTCCGCGCGCAGGCACTGACGGTGCTGCGGCGCTGACATCCGTCGAGGTGCGATCCATTCTCTCGAGTGCCTTGCGAATTGCGAATCGTAGTCGAGCGCAGATACGTCGTCCGCTCGATACGCCGGCGCGTGTCTCGATCACCGTCGTAGATTCGCGGGGCGAGATTTTGGGGCTCGTAAGAACTCGCGATGCGCCCGTGTTCGGTATCGATGTGTCGGTACAGAAGGCGCGCGGCGCGGCGTTTTTGTCTTCGCGTACCTCGGCAGAGAGATTGAATGCGCTTCCTCCGGCCGTTTATCTCGATCGCGTCTTGGTACGGTTGCGAGAAGAGTCGCCGGCGCAGTACGTCCCTACCACGCGGATTTTTCTTGGCTTGCCAAATGCCTTGGCGGATGGGATGACTGCGTTTTCCGCGCGCGCGATCGGCAATCTCGCACGCCCAAATTATCCGGACGGGGTTGATGGAAATCCATTTGGTCCGCTCTCGCGAGCGCCGGGGCAATGGAGTCCGCTCAACACGGGATTACAAATGGATCTCGTTCATAACGCTGTCATTCAGCACGTTGCGTTTGTTCGTGGTTTGACGCCCGATACCCCGCGTAATTGCAGTGGAGTAGGCGGTTTCGATCGCGGCTTTGTCGTAAATGGTGCCGTTCGCGGTCTAGCCAATGGCATACAAATTTTTCCCGGCGCTGTGCCGATCTATCGCGGTGAGCAGCTGATCGGGGCGATCGGAGTTTCTGGGGACGGCATCGATCAGGATGACATGGTCGCTTTCCTTGGTGTCGCACGTGCCGGCTTATCCGGAAACCCGCCACATAACGCGCCGACAAATCGTCGAGCGGATCAATTAGTTCCTCGTGGTGCGCGCCTGCGCTACGTCAGCTGTCCGCAAGCGCCGTTCCTGGACTCCAACGAACAGGAGCCCTGCAGTGGTCTTTGATCGAACGTGGTTACCTGCGCTGCTCGGATGGTTGCTTGCAGGGTCCGCTCTCGCGAGCGAGGCGTGTCCACCGTCGCAGCCGACCGAGTCGGGCCGACGTAGCCCCACGATACCGGTTATCCCGTATGAGCCGGAGCCTTGTGATCCATCGCGAATTTCCCCAGCTCCGATAGAGGAGATGGGATCTTTACAAGGGTTCCCGGATCGGTGGCGTATCGTTGAGGCGATTGGCATTAAAGAAAACTTGCTCGACCCTTACAATGGCTACAATCGCTTAAAGGGCGATCGACCGATGCTCGGCGAAGACTGGTACTTGGCGTTCATCGGGATTTCCGATTCAGTCTTTGAGCCGCGTTCGTTTCCTCTGCCGGTCGGTGGTCCAGTTACGGACAGATCGGGATCCCTCAATACGTTTGGCAGTCCGAAGACGGAGATCTTAGCGCAGACGTTCATTCTTGAGACTGTGCTCTACCAAGGCAATACGACGTTCAAACCGCCCGATTGGGAATTCCGATTCACGCCAGCATTTAACGTAACACGAGTCTCTGCTGACGAGCGTGGTTTGCTGCGAGCGCCCGCAGATGCTTCTAAGGTTCGCTACGACTCGGCGTTTGGCTTGCAGGCTGCGTTCGTGGATCGCCATTTGCGAAATGTGTCGCCTAACTACGACTTCGACAGTCTCCGCGTCGGAATACAGCCCTTCACTTCTGACTTCCGTGGCTTTTTGCTCAACGATGCGATGTTTGGTGTGCGTCTATTTGGCATCCGAGCAAGCAATCGTTATCAATACAACCTTGCGTGGTTCCGTCGCCTAGACAAAGATACGAATAGCGGTCTGAACGACGTGTTCTCTCGCGGTCTCGCATCGTTTCGAGACGATGATGTCTTCGTCGCTAACCTTTATATACAAGACTGGCCGACTCTCGGATTTTTCACCCAAGGCACGGTGATTCATAACCGTAATCGCGAAGGCGGACAAATTCAGTACGACGATAACGGTATCATTCAGCGACCTGTGTCGCTCGGCGTCGAGCGATCGGGTGATTACGATGTCACCTATCTCGGTGTCTCCGGTGACGGTCATATCGCCGGAGTTAACCTAACGACTTCCGCGTACTACGCGACTGGAGATGCCGAACGTGGCACCTTCATCGATCGCCCGCAAAAGATCCGAGCGGGGTTCCTCGCAGCCGAGATCTCCAAGGATTTCTCATGGATCCGCGCCCGCGCGTCGCTCGCGTGGGGATCTGCGGATTCAGATCCGTTTGACGATCGAGGCGAAGGATTTGACGCGATATTCGAAAATCCTCTGTTTGCGGGTGCGGATACCAGTTTTTGGATACGCGAACCCGTTCCGCTGATTGGTGGTGGACGTGTGACACTGACCGGGCGTAACGGGTTGCTGAACTCGCTGAGATCGTCGAAGGAGTTTGGTCAGTCGAACTTCGCGAATCCGGGGCTGAAGCTTGTGGGTGTTGGAGCAGACTTTGATCTGACGCCAACCTTGCGGGTGAGCACCAACGTCAATTGGCTGCAATTTGTGGATACGGAAACCTTGCGGGTTGCGCGTGCGCAAGGGGATATCGACAAGCAGATCGGTATTGACGCCTCAATCGCGTTGATCTGGCGACCGACGGCCATTCAAAACGTCGTGGGTCGTCTGTCTGTCGCCACGTTGGTGCCGGGGGACGGTTATCGCGATCTCTTTGAAGACGACATCGCTTACGCCGTTCTCGGCAATCTCGTTCTTACTTACTGATTATCGAACTCATGAAAAAGCTCGTCGCTTCACTCTTCACCTTATCCGGACTGATGCTTTTGCCGGGCTCGGTCGATTTCGCGACCTCTGCGGAGGGTCTCAAGGCAGTCGAGCGGATTTACTCGGTCTCACCGCCTGCGCCGGCAAAGCAGACCTTGGAGGAGGCCGCGGCGAAGAGTGTGGGGTGTAACGACTGCCACACGAAGACCGATCAGCCGACCATGCATGCTAATCCGGGTGTCGTACTCGGTTGCACGGACTGTCACGGCGGCTCAGCCAATGTGCGTTGGATTGGTCCTGATGATCGCGACACGCAACGGAACAACCGAAAGTACGCCGAGGTGCGCGATGCGGCGCATGTGCTGCCTAAGTATCCTTCCGCATGGCATCACCCATCGAGTGCTAACCCAGAGCGTACTTACGCTTTGCTCAACAAAGAGGCGAACGAGTTCATCCGGTTCGTCAATCCTGGCGACTATCGCGCCGCCGATGCGGCGTGCGGTGCGTGTCACGCCCGAACCATCGAAGATGCCAAGCGTAGTTTGATGGCGACCGCCACGATGTTCTGGGGCGGAGCGGCCTATAACAATGGCTTACTTCCTTTCAAGAATTATATTCTCGGTGAGAGCTACACCAGAGAGGGTGTCGCGGCGATCCTCGAAGGGGCGAAGACAACGGCAGAGCAACGTGATAAGCATGAGCTCGTCGAGCGAATCTACCCATTGCCGCGTTGGGAGAACCTGCCGCCCGCCGATATCTTCCGCGCCTTCGAGCGCGGAGGACGCAACATCACCAACCTGTTCCCCGAAACAGGTATCCCTAATTCTTTGGGTCAAATACAGCGTCTTGAGGAGCCAGGTCGCCCTGACTTCAAGCAGTCGAATCGCGGGCCCGGTACTGGTGGTCGGATCGCGGTGCCGGTACTCAATATCCACAAAACTCGGTTGAACGACCCCTTGATGTGGTTCATGGGTACTAACGATAACCCTGGCGATTTCCGCTCGTCGGGTTGTACGAGCTGTCATGTGGTGTACGCGAACGATCGCGATCCAAGACACTCAGGTCCTTACGCGCAATTTGGGCACGATGGAAAATCGCAGACCTTAGATCCTACGATTCCGAAAGATCGCAGCGGGCATCCGTTAGCCCACTCATTCACGCGGTCGATCCCAACGAGCCAGTGCATGATTTGTCACATGCACCAGCCAAACATGTTCATCAACTCGTTCCTTGGCTACACGATGTGGGATTACGAGTCAGATGCTCCCCACATGTGGCCGGAAGAGCAGCAGTTTCCGACGCCGGAGAAAATCCGACAGGTGCTCGATCGTAATCCGGAAGGCGCTGCGCCGCGCGGGAAGTGGGGGGATCTTGAGTTTCTCAAGACTGTCAGCGAGCTCAATCCGAAGTTGAAGGATACCCAGTTCGCGGACTATCACGGGCACGGGTGGAATTTCCGGGCGATTCACAAGCGTGACCGAGAAGGCAATCTGCTCGATGCCGACGGTAACATCATCGCTAACGACGACCCGCAGAAGTGGAAAAAGACGGTGCAGATGTCTTCGATTCACGTGGATGTCGGCATGCACTGCGTCGACTGTCACTTTGCGCAGGACTCTCATGGCAATGGCTATCTGCACGGCTCTGTTGCTGCAGCCGTCGAGATTGACTGCAAGGACTGTCATGGTACGACGGCGGCTGTGGCCAATCTCAGAACATCCGGACCTGCGGCGCCGAAGTCCGGGACTAATCTGGGTCTTATTCGTAACCCCGATGGAAAGCCTCGCTTCGAGTGGCGTGGGAATACGCTGATTCAAAGATCAGCGGTGACAGCGGGTCTCGAGTGGGAGGTGTCCCAGGTCAAGGATACGGTGACGCCCGGTAACGCGCACTACAACGCGAAGGCGGCGCGAGCCAAGACGATGGCGAAGGATTCCAAGAAGCAAAACTTCGGGCCGGATATTCCGTGGGAGATGCTTGCGCACAACGACGACAAAATGGAGTGCTACACCTGTCACACGCCCTGGACGACAAGTTGTGGCGGTTGTCATTTGCCGATCGAGGCGAATGCGAAGACGGAGCGCCATCGTTACGAGGGCGGTGAGACGCGTAATTTTGCGACTTATAATCCACAGGTCTTGCGTGAAGACATTTTCATGCTTGGTTGGCGCGGGGCGAGTGAAGGAGGAAAGATGGCGCCGGTGCGCTCGTCGTCGGCCCTCGTGTTGTCTTCGACCAACTCCAACCGAGAGCGTATTTACATCCAGCAGCCGCCGATCGCCGCGTCGGGCTACAGCTCGCAGGCAATGAATCCTCACTATCCGCACACCGAGCGCAAGACGGAGACGAGGACCTGCAGTGACTGTCATCTTGCGAAAGAGGGAGATAACAACGCGATCATCGCGCAGACACTGGGATTCGGTACCCAGTTCATCAATTTTAATGGTCTAAACGCTTGGGTCGGCACGGAGAAGGGCGTCGCTGCAATCGAGGTGACGGAGTGGGATGAGCCGCAGGCCGTCATCGGTAGTTACCTTCATCGATACGCCTACCCCAAGTGGTACGCCGATCATCTCAGTCGGGACCGCGAATTACAGCGCGCCAGCGCGTTGAGCGGCGGACTTGCCGGCTGCGTGCAATTGCGAGGCGAATACGTGTTCTCTGCTGAGGGGAAACGCGGTATGCGCGTGTTGGATGCAGCGAGCATCGCCAACAAAGGCATCAGCCAGAAATTGATCAGCGCACCGTTCTCGCCTCTCGGTCACAACACCCAGGTGCGGACGACCAATGCGACGTGCGTTGCGTTAGCGACCACTCAACCCGTGCACCCGCCGCGCAATGAGGGCGATCGCATGCGTAAGGCGAATCTTGAGCAACCTTTCCTGCCGATCTATAACTTTGCAGTGATCACCGACTCGGTCGAAGGGCTCGTGTTAGTCGATATCAATACGTTGGCTGATGGCGAGTTCAGGAACAATTTCCTGCGGCGCTTCTTGACTTGGAATCCGAGCGGGAAGTTGACTGGTGCGCGGCATTTGACCATCGCCGGGAATCTGGCTTACGTCGTCACGGACAGGTCGGTTGTCATTACAGACTTGTCTACTCCGAGTCTGCCAAAGATCGTTTCGGAGATTGCGTTCGACTCGCCGCGTGCCGTGGCCCTTCAGTTCCGTTATCTCTTCGTGACGACGGCGCGAGGATTCGAGGTGGTCGATATTACGGCGCCATCGCGTCCGCGCAAGTTGCCAGACGCGACGGTACCGTTAAATGGTGCAGGGGGTTTCACTGTCGCAAGGACCTACGCTTACGTCGCTAATGGACGTGAGGGTCTGGCCATCATCGACGTGAAAAAACCGCAAGCGGCGCGCTTGTTCCGGAAATGGGGCGCCGACGGGAATCTTGTCGACTCCCGCGACGTCATGATCGCGTCGACCAACGCCTCTCTTTTCGCCTACGTCGCAGACGGAAAGGGTGGCTTGAAAGTCGTGCAACTGACGAGCCCCTCTTCACAGCCGAATTTCTACGGGTTCAGTCCGGAACCGCGACCGGAGTTGATCGCCCACAAGGCGACAAGATCGGCTGCGCTGAGTCTGTCTCGGCCATTGGAGCGCGATCGTGCGGTTGACGAAAGCGGTGGGCAAGTTGCTGTCTTTGGTCGCCGCGGTTCGCGTCCGTTCAATTTGCAGGAGATGCAGCGAATGTATCTCAGCCAGGATGGCGAGCCCTGGTACGTTGAGGACAACCCAGCCGTGCAGCAGGCGCGGAGGAATCAAAGATGAGTGTTAAGTCGATCCAGTTGAAGTGGGCAGCCTTAGGTCTTGCACTGTTGTCCACGCTCGGCGCGGTCGCAGAGGAGGCCAAGCGACGTCATGAGGGCGTTGCAACCTGTGCTTCATCGCTGTGCCACGGTTCGAGCCAGCCACTCAAGACTTACGAGAGCGCCCTTCAAAACGAATATACGACTTGGTCGCAATTTGATCCGCATTCCAACGCGTACAAGGTGTTACTCAACAAGCAGTCCCAGGAGATCGCTCGTCGGATGGGTATCGGCCCGGCTCATGAGGCGCCAGCGTGTCTTGCCTGCCATTCGGATGCGGTCCCTGCTGCGCAGCGAGGCGTCAAATTCCAATTGGATGACGGAGTCGGCTGTGAGAGTTGTCACGGTGGCTCGGAAAAGTGGCTGGCGACGCACTATCAGGTGCCGAAGATTCCGCGAAGTGAGAATCTGGCCCGAGGGCTCGTCGCACTCGAGAACCCCGATACGCTCGCGGGCACCTGTCTCGCGTGTCATGTCGGCGACAAAGATCGCTATGCGAATCATCGAATGATGGCAGCCGGTCACCCACGAATTGTCTTCGAGCTCGATACTTATCTCGAGCTTTGGCGTACCAGTGGTGGGCGGGAGCATTATCGTAAGAGCGCTCAAATAGCGCATGTTGCCTTATGGGCCAAGGGACTCATCGAATCGTCGCGTCGGCAACTTGATCTGATCGACCGTCACGGCGCTGGACGACTTGGACCCATCCCGGATTTCGGTATCTACGCCTGTCACTCCTGCCATCGGGATCTTCGACTGTCCGCGTTTGGAGGCTCGAACTCTTCGCTTGGCGGGCCGGGCGACCTTCGATGGCAGGATGCGCATCTGCTCGTTCTTCAACAGGTCTCTCAAGCTCTTCGGTTGCAATCTTCGAAGCCGCTTGACCGGGCGATAATCGGATTACAGCGTTCGGCGAATGGCGATGTGGCCTCGTTAAAGCTTGCCCTTGCGTCCACTCGCGACGCGCTGCTGGTCACAGAAAGGGAGCTTAAAGGACGTAATTGGAGTACCGCTGAGATGAACCTCGTGGTCCAGGCGCTGATTGACGCATCTCTACGCGGCGGATTCCCCGATCCAGCCGCCGCCGAGCAAGCGGCGATGGGTCTTGTCGTCATGCTGGCCGGCTTGCAGCTAGATCGTGGCAAGCGTGCGGAGATCGACCGGCTATTCGATGATTTGCGTGATGACAACGCCTTCGATCAAAGACGGTTCGTGAAGTGGATGTCTGTGCTCGGCGCACGCTGATCTTTGATGCGCTCGAGCAGGTATGAGCCGTTGCAGCTCGGTCCCTACATCGATTCGAAGGGAAACGCGAGAGTTCGAGTTTTCCAGCCGGGTGCGCTGACTCTCGAACTCCTGCAGCCTGAGAATCATCTCGTTATTGCCCGTCTCGAACGGCTCCACCCTGATGGGCTCTATGAGGCGTCGACCAAGACTTTGATCGTAGACTACCGATTACGCGCGCGCTGGGAGTCGGGTGGGGAATCGGTGTTCGACGATCCGTATCGGCATCCGAGTTTGCTCTCGCCGCGCGAGCTGGCGGAGTTCGCTGCCGGAAGACACATACGTCCTCAACGTCTACTTGGGGCCGAGCCTTGCAGTTCACTCGGCGTGACAGGCGTGCGCTTTGCTGTATGGGCGCCGAGGGCGGGTGCCGTCAGCGTCGTCGGCGCCTTCAATTTTTGGAATGAGCGTCAGCATCGGATGCGGCTGCATGAGGACAGCGGGATTTGGGAGCTTTTTGTTCCGGGCGTCACTGAGGGCGCTCTGTACAAGTTCGCCATTCACGATGCGTCGGGCGTTATACGGGGTCAAAAAGCGGATCCATTTGCTCGCAGATCCGAGGCCTATTCAGGAACTGCGAGCGTCGTATCACGATTGACAGAGCGAGTCGTACGGCCCGGCGCGCGTGTAGAGGCCAACGCACCCCACGCACCCATTAGTATTTACGAGGTGCATCTGCCTTCTTGGCGACGCCCAAAGGATTCGCTACGACAATTTCTCGACTGGGATGAACTTGCCGCAGAGCTCGTTCCCTACGCGACCCAGCTGGGATTTACGCACATCGAGTTATTACCGCCCGCCGAACATCCCTTCGATGGCTCTTGGGGGTATCAGCCCGTCGGACTTTATGCGCCCACCTCGCGGCATGGTGAGCCTGCCGGATTCGGGAGGTTCGTGTCGGCCTGCCACCAAGCAGGGCTTGGAGTAATCGTCGACTGGGTCCCAGGACACTTCCCGAACGATACGCACGGCCTGGTTTGTTTTGATGGTGCACCCCTGTATGAGTACGAAGATCCTCGAGAGGGTGTTCACCAGGATTGGGATACGTTGATCTATGATTTTTCGAAGCCCCAGGTCAGGAGTTTTCTGATCGGCAGCGCACTGCATTGGCTTGAGTCTTACGGGATAGACGGAATGCGTGTCGATGCAGTCGCGTCGATACTGTATCGAGATTACAGCCGTCGCGAAGGAGAGTGGCTTCCGAACGTCAATGGCGGTCGAGAAAATCTAGAAGCTATTATGTTTTTGCGGCAGCTGAATTCCGTGATCGCCGCAGAGTATCCGGGGACGCTGATGATCGCCGAGGAGTCCACTGCGTTCCCGAAAGTCACCCAGCCGGTCGAAGCCGGTGGGCTCGGATTTTCTTATAAATGGAATATGGGCTGGATGAACGACTCGCTGCGCTACATCGCTCGATCGCCGGAGCACCGCGCTTATCATCACGACGAGATCACCTTCAGCCTGCTCTATGCCTTTAGTGAGCGATATGTCCTACCGATCTCTCACGATGAAGTGGTTCACGGGAAAGGCTCTCTGATTGGCAAGATGCCAAAAACCCGTGAGCAGAAATTTGCCAACCTCCGAGCGTATCTCGGCTATATGTTTGGTCATCCCGGCAAGAAACTGCTTTTCATGGGATGCGAGCTCGCGCAGGAGCGCGAGTGGAACCACGATACCGAACTCGATTGGTCGAGGCTCAATGAGCCTTTAAACGCTGGGGTTCAGCGGTTGGTTCGCGATCTGAATGCGATGCTACGCGAGACACCCGCGCTCTACCGATGCGACGTCGATCCTCACTCATTCGAATGGATCGAAGTGACCGATCGCCAGCGATCCCTGATTGCGTTTATGCGCCGCGGCCACGAGATTGACCGTCCGATCATCGTCATCAGTAATTTCACGCCGGCGACCCGCGAAGGGTATCGGATCGGTGTCCCTGCGGCGGGTGTTTATCGGGAAAGGCTGAATACCGATTCGGCCTACTACGGGGGTCGCAACATCGGGCTGAAGTTCGGTGCCGCCACCGCCGAGGCCATACCAGCCCACGGGCGACCGTACTCGATCGTGTTGCGGTTACCACCGCTATCCACCGTGTTTGTAGAGCCCGTAGGCCCCACGGAGGGTGGCGATCCACGGGACTCGGGGGCGGCTCGACATGGTCGGCTGGTGTAGACTCCGCTTCTTCTATGGCGTCCCGCACCGGTTCCTTCGCGACGACCAGCCGTTAACCCCGCCAGGCCCGGAAGGGAGCAACGGTCGCGGCGATGTCGGGTGCCGGAGTCCAGCTGGTGCGGGCCGCCTCCAGTAGGACAAGCATGAGCTACACCGCACTCGCGCGAAAATGGCGACCCCGCCGATTCGATGAACTCACCGGGCAGGAGCACGTCCTGCAGGCGCTGTCGAATGCGCTCGAAACCAATCGAGTGCATCACGCGTTCTTGTTCACGGGTACTCGTGGCGTCGGCAAGACGACCATCGCCCGTATTCTTGCCAAGTGCCTCAACTGTGAGACGGGCATGGGCCCGGCGCCCTGCGGGACGTGCGCGACCTGTCGCGAGATCGACGAGGGTCGCTTCGTCGATTTGATCGAAGTGGATGCCGCTTCGCGAACGAAGGTGGATGACACGCGCGAACTGCTCGACAACGTCCAGTACGCACCGACTCGGGGTCGATACAAGGTTTATCTCATCGACGAAGTCCACATGCTCTCGACGCATTCATTCAATGCGTTGCTCAAAACCCTCGAAGAGCCGCCGCCCCACGTCAAGTTTTTGCTGGCGACGACCGATCCTCAAAAACTGCCGGTGACGGTGCTCTCGCGCTGTCTTCAGTTCAATCTCAAACGATTGTCCGTCTCGATGATCGCCGATCGTATGAAAGTGATCCTCAACGCGGAGAACATTCCCTTCGAGCCTGCAGCCGTGCGCCTCATTGCCGAGGCCGCCGACGGCAGTATGCGAGATGGCTTGTCGCTCCTCGACCAATTGCTTGCGTTTGGGGGCGGCAAGGTCGCTGAGAGTGAAGCGCGGGCCATGCTCGCGACGGTCGATCGCAAGCAGGTGTTTCAGCTCGCGAGGTTACTCGGCACTTCAGACCCCGCCGAGCTCATGCGCTTTGCGCAGTCACTCGATGAGTGGGCTCCGGATTATGGCGATGTGCTCGATGCGCTCTCGACGCTGCTGGTGCGAGTGGCGCTCATGCAGACGCTGCCGACCTACGAAGGCGACGAGCTGCATCCGCCCGAGCAGCTCGCCGAGCTAGCCGGGGCGTTGAGCCCTGAAGACGTACAGCTCTGCTATCAAACGGCGATCCTGGGACGGCGTGACCTGGCTTGGGCGCCAGACCCTCGGACAGGGTTCGAGATGACTTTGCTGCGCATGGCCGCCTTCCGGCTCGCCTCGGGGCCTGGGGCCGCTTCAGGGGGGCCTGTGGCGAGCTCGGGCCCCACCGACGCCAAAGCGCCCCGGCGGGCTTCCTCCGCGGCTGTCACGGCCTCGAGTTCGGCCCAGGGGGAGGCGCCGGCGGTGGCGCCTTCTCGCTCGTCACCGGGTGTCGTCCTCGACCTTTCTCAGTGGCAGGAGGCGATCGCCGGTCTCGAGCTCGGCGGCGCGGCGAGGCAGCTGGCAGCGAACTGCGCCTATGCCGGTCGGGAGGGTGGACTCCTTCGCCTGACCCTCGACCCAGCCCAGTCGTTGCTCAAGACAGCCTCCCTGGTCGACAAACTTTCGCAGGCGCTGTCGCGTGCGCTGGGTGAGACGGTTCGGGTTGAGATCGAGTTGTCGCAGGCGCCGGTCGAGACTCCGGCCCGCGCGGAGCAGCGCGCGGCGGACGCGGAGCTCGACGAGGCCCGACGATCACTCGAGTCCGACGCGACGATCCGGGGCTTCAAAGAAAAATTCGGCGCCAGCCTGAAAACAGATTCAGTCAAACCGCATTAAGGAAACTCAGCGATGGCTAACTTCGGCAACATGATGAAGCAGGCGGAAGCCCTGCAGCGCAATATGCAAAAGGCGCAAGAAGAGATCGCGCAGATGGAAGTCGTCGGCGAGGCGGGCGGCGGCATGGTCAAGGTCACGATGACCGGCAAGCACGAGGTGAAGCGCGTGCAGATCGAGCCTGTCGTCATTGGTGACGATCGCGAGATGCTCGAAGATTTGGTCGCGGCGGCCATCAACGATGCGGTCCGACGAGTCGAGACCGAGAGCCAGCAGCGCATGTCCTCCCTGATGTCTGGGTTGCGCTTGCCTCCCGGCTTCAAGATGCCGTTCTGAGTTAACGCCTCGAGATGAAGCACACTCCTGCGCTCGCTCGGCTCATCGATGCGTTGCGTACGCTACCCGGAGTCGGCCCGAAGACCGCTCAGCGCATGGCATTCCATTTGTTGCAGGAAGGTCGTGATGGCGCGCGTGCCTTGACCGAGGCTCTCTCGGGTGCGCTCGCCAAGGTTGGCCGATGTCGACGGTGCCGCATGCTCACCGAGAGTGAGCTGTGTTTCATTTGTAGTTCGACTCAGCGGGATGCGAGCCAAGTTTGTGTCGTCGAGTCACCGGCGGATGTGGTCGCCATCGAGCAATCGGGTGGCTATCGCGGGCGGTACTTCGTTTTGATGGGGCATCTGTCGCCGCTCGATGGCGTTGGACCAGAGCAGCTCGGGATTCGCGAACTTGAGGGTTTGCTCGATTCGGGAACGGTACAAGAGTTGATCCTCGCGACGAATCCCACGGTAGAGGGCGAGGCGACGGCGCATTTTCTGTCTGAGATTGCCAAGGCCCGCGGCTTGCGTGCGACACGCATCGCACACGGTGTGCCGATCGGAGGGGAGCTCGAGTACATCGACGGCGGAACGCTCGCCCATGCGCTTGCGGGGCGCCAGTCGCTGATCTAACTGCGCTTTCGGCCTGGGCCTTGGGCCGTTGTCAGATCCGCATGCAGCCGCCGCAGTCTGCGGTAGCTCTCATAACGACGCTCATCGATCTGCCTAACTTCGGCGGCGGTCCGAACCGCGCAGCCCGGTTCCTGCAAATGTTGGCAGTCGGAAAATCGACAGCCCGTTGAGAGTTGATCGACCTCGGGAAATCCGAGGCTACGAGCTTCGAGCGAATCGATGGACGGTGCGAAGTCGCGAACCCCTGGCGAGTCGATGACATGACCTCCATCCGGCAGATCGTGCAGGGAGGAGCTCGTGGTCGTGTGACGACCCTCGGCGTCTCGATCGAGTTCGCCGGTCGCGAGTTCGACGCCGGGAATCAGTCGACCAATGATCGAAGATTTTCCGACGCCTGACTGCCCGACAAAGACGCTCGTCTCGTGACGGAGAAATTCATTGAGCGTCTCGAGACCTCGACCTGTCTCGGCGCTACATATAAGGATCGGATAGTCGGCCGTCTCGAAGGACTGGGTGAGCGCGGAAAGATCGATGTCGGGTACGAGGTCGCATTTATTGACGAGTACGAGCGCTTTGATGCCCGCAGAGGATGCGGCGCAGAGGTAACGGTCGATGATGAAGAGATCGGGCATCGGCGCAGGGGCCATCACGGCGACCAAGAGCGAGAGATTGGCAACGACCGGCTCGGCATCGCCGCGCAGCGTAGCGCGGGCGAGGAGGGTGCGACGCGGCAGAATCTCGGTGACGTGGACCTCGGCGTGAGTGGCGTCTTCGTTACATCGCACCCGATCACCGCAAACCACCTGCAGGCGACGCCCGAACGGTCGGGCTTGAACGATACGTCCCGTGTCGTCGCGAACCCGGACATGACGCCCGTACGCGGCAATGACTTGCGCTTCGAATTCCAAGATAGGGTCACTCTAGCCTCTGATAGACTTTCGCTCAATCGAAAAGACCTTACGATGGACCGTCACCATGCCGAGTCGCGATGCGCTGATCTGGATTGATCTTGAGATGACCGGGCTAAAGCCCGACTCGGATACCATCATCGAAATTGCGACGTTGGTGACCGACTCGTCTCTTCAACTCATTGCCGAAGGGCCCGTGCTCGCAATCCATCAGGATGACTCCACGCTCGCGGGCATGGATGAGTGGAACCAGCGGCAACATGGTGGCTCGGGTCTCATCGCCCGCGTTCGGGCGAGCACGATCACGCTCGCCGAGGCGGAGCGTCAGACGCTAGAGTTCTTGGCGCAGCACGTCGAGTCGGGCGCGTCACCCATGTGTGGCAACAGTATTTGCCAGGATCGTCGCTTCATGGCGCGCCTGATGCCGAAGCTCGAGGCGTTCTTCCATTACCGTAACCTCGATGTAAGTACGGTCAAAGAATTAGCCAAGCGCTGGTCACCCGAGCTCGCGACCGCTTTCAACAAGGAAGGCACGCATCTTGCGCTCGATGACATTCGTGAGTCGGTGCGCGAGTTGCAGTATTATCGCGAGCGATTCTTCGTGCTCGGCCCGCGAGGCGCGTGCTGAGTGTGCCGGCGCTTGATTCCCGTATGATCGATCTACCGACGTTCGACGATATCGTCGCCGCCGAAGGCCGGTTGCTCAGCCGAGTCTTGCGTACGCCGGTATTACATTCTCCACGCTTCGACGCGCGCGTCGGTCGTCGCGTGCTTTTCAAGTGCGAGAACCTCCAGCACGTCGGTGCGTTCAAGCTCCGTGGGGCGACCAACGCTTTGCTGCAGCTCGAGGCGAGTTCAAAAGTCGTGGCGACCCATTCCTCGGGCAATCATGGCGCTGCGCTCGCGCGAGCCGCGCGTGAGCTCGGGTGGCGATGCGTCGTCGTGGCGCCGCGAGACGCCTCGGCGGTCAAACTTCAATCGATTCGCGCCGAAGGTGCCGAGCTTGTCTCCTGCGAGCCCGGGCTCGTGGCCCGTGAGGCTGCTCTCGCTGAGGTCGTTGCGCGCACGGGGGCGGCGGTCGTTCATCCTTTCGATGATGCTCATGTGATTGCCGGGCAGGGCACGGCCGCGCTGGAGTTGTTGAGCGAGTATCCCGACCTCGACGTTCTTACGGCGCCGGTGGGCGGTGGAGGCTTACTGTCAGGCACAGCCATCGCCGGTAAGGCCATGGTCCCCACCTGTCGCGTGATCGGTGTCGAGCCAGAGATGGCCGACGATGCCGCGCGCTCGTTTCATGGTGGTAAGCGGGTAGGTGTTCAAGGCTCGCCCGCGACGATTGCAGATGGACTACGTGGCTCGATCGGTGTTCGACCTTTCGAAATATTCAGGACGCTCGTGGATGACGTGTTGACGGTCTCCGAGAGCGCAATCGTCTCGGCGATGCGTGTTGCGCTCGAAGACCTGCGGCTCCTCATCGAGCCTTCATCCGCCGTGCCGATTGCAGCACTCATCGATGGGCGCATCGGTAAACCAGGCGAGAAGATCGGTGTGATTGTCTCTGGCGGAAACGTCGATCTCTCGGTCTGTCCGTTTTTGGCGGGTCGCGCTCCGCTTAACGCTTAGCCGTCGCCGCGGCGTCCTGCGCCAGCATTAACCAGGTCTCGATCACGGTATCGGGGTTGAGCGAGAGGCTGTCGATACCTTCGTCGACGAGCCAACGCGCGAGATCGGGGTGATCGGAAGGGCCTTGGCCGCAAATGCCGACATACTTCTTCGCCTTGCGACACGCGCGAATGGCCATGGAGAGCATTTCTTTGACAGCCGGATCGCGCTCATCGAAGTGCTGGGCGACGATACCCGAGTCGCGATCGACCCCGAGCGTGAGCTGCGTCATGTCGTTCGAGCCGATCGACATGCCATCGAAGAACTCGAGGAATCGTTCGGCGAGTACCGCGTTGGAGGGTAGTTCGCACATCATGATGATTTTGAGGTCTTGCTCGCCGCGCTTGAGGCCATTGGCGGCTAGTAACTCCGTGACCTCTTTGGCTTCGCCCAAGGTGCGCACGAAGGGGACCATGACCTGCACGTTGGTGAGACCCATTTCGTTGCGTACTTTTTTGAGCGCACGGCATTCGAGTTCGAAGCAGGCTCGGAAATTGATATCGGTGTAACGCGCTGCGCCACGGAATCCGATCATCGGGTTTTCTTCAGTCGGCTCGTAGAGTCGTCCGCCAATAAGATTGGCGTACTCGTTCGATTTGAAATCGGAGAGACGCACGATGACGGGCTCGGGTGCAAACGCTGCGGCAATCTGCGCCACACCTTCGGCAAGCTTATCGACGTAGAAACCAACCGGATCGGAATAGCCCGACATCTGCGCGCGAATTTCTTCTTTGAGTGTCGCATTAAGCCGATCGAACTCGAGCAGGGCTCGCGGGTGCACGCCAATCATGCGGTTGATGATGAACTCGAGACGTGCGAGCCCCACGCCGCGATGCGGAATACTCGCGAAGTCGAAGGCGCGATCGGGGTTGCCCACGTTCATCATGATTTTGACGGGGGCTTGGGGCAGCGAGTCGAGCTCGATCTGGCGACGCTCGAAGTCGAGCGCGCCCTCATACACAAAACCCGTATCGCCTTCAGCGCACGACACGGTTACCGGTTGTCCCTCACGGATGCGGGTCGTCGCATCACCGCAGCCCACGACCGCGGGAATGCCCAGCTCTCTTGCAATGATTGCGGCGTGGCAGGTACGGCCTCCGCGATTCGTGACGATGGCCGAGGCGCGTTTCATGACCGGCTCCCAGTCGGGGTCGGTCATATCGGCGACGAGTACGTCGCCGGGTTGCACGCGAGCCATCTGTGACGGATCGGAGATGACGCGGGCAGGGCCAGCGCCGATGCGCTGCCCAATGCTGCGTCCTTGGGCGATGACGTTGGAGCGCTTGGCGAGGGTGTAACGTTGGATCGTGCGGCCGCTGCGGCTCTGCACGGTCTCCGGTCTCGCTTGAAGGATGTAGATCGTGCCGGTGGCTCCGTCCTTACCCCACTCGATATCCATCGGACGGCCATAGTGCTCTTCGATGATGAGGGCCTGCTTGGCGAGCTCGATCAGATCGGCATCGTTGAGGCTGAATCGCTGCCGGTCCGCCGGCGCGACATCGACGGTACGAACGCGCTCTGCAGCACCCGACTCGCCGTAGACCATCTTGATGGCCTTGGCGCCGAGATTGCGACGCAGCACGGCATGGCGACCCGCGCGCACGGCCGGCTTGTAGAGATAAAACTCATCCGGGTTCACGGCGCCTTGGACGACCGTTTCACCGAGACCGTAAGACGCCGTGATGAACACCACATCGCGAAAACCGCTATCGGTGTCGAGGGTGAACATCACGCCGCTCGCGCCGAGATCGGAGCGCACCATTTGCTGGATGCCCGCTGAAAGCGCGACCTGCGAATGATCGAAACCTTGATGAACGCGATAGGCGATGGCCCGATCGTTGAAGAGCGAGGCGAAGACGTGACGCATCGCCTCGATGACGGCATCTTCACCCTGAACGTTCAGAAAGGTTTCTTGTTGGCCTGCAAAGGACGCCTCGGGCAAATCTTCGGCGGTCGCCGATGAGCGGACGGCGACCGATACGTGATCGCCGAAGCGACGATAGCCCTCGCGTACGGCCTTCTCGAGCGCAGCCGGTAGCGGCGCTTGGAGGATCCAGCCGCGGATGGTGGCACCGACCTCCGCGAGGCGCACGACATCATCGACGTCGAGTGATTGAAGCAACTCGCGAATTCGTTGATCGAGCCCGTTGTGCGCGAGCATTTGCCGATAGGCCGCCGCCGTCGTGGCGAAGCCGCCCGGTACCTTCACGCCAAGACGTGCAAGTTGCCCAATCATCTCCCCGATTGAGGCATTTTTGCCTCCGACGGTTTCGACGTCGTGCATGGTCAGGCGCTCGAAGGGTAGGACGAGTTCGGTCACGGGTACATCCTTGAGTTGGCAGGCGGAGCGAGGGAGACTGACGTCTGGCGTTTGATGGGTAGAACCACTCGTGACAACAAGAACCGTGTTTTTCGTTTCGGACCAAACTGGCGTGACAGCCGAGACCATGGGTCACAGCCTGTTGACGCAATTTGATCGGCTGCAGTTTCGGGCCGTGACTCTGCCATTTGTCTCCACCCTTGACAAGGCACACGAGGCAGTTCGGCGTATCAATGCCGCGGGCGTCGAAGAGGGCGCCCGACCCATCGTCTTCAGCACCTTGGTCCAGGATGATTTACGACTCGTATTGCGCGAGGCCGAGGCGTTGGTACTCGATTTTTTCGAGGCTTTCGTGGGGCCGATGGAGCGCGAACTCGGTACGCGCTCGACGCATAGCGCCGGCAAGGCGCACGGCATCTCCGATTCTGTCGGGTACGCGGCCCGTATCGACGCTACAAACTACGCACTCTCGAACGACGATGGCTCAAACCGCGATTATTCGAAAGCCGATGTCGTGCTGGTGGGGGTCTCGCGCTCGGGCAAGACGCCGACCTGTCTTTATCTTGCGATGCAGTACGGGATCTTTGCCGCAAACTATCCTTTGACCGATGACGATCTTGAGTCGGCGCGTCTGCCGCCTGCGCTGCAGCCTCACAAAGGCAAGCTCTTCGGACTGCGCATCGCCCCCAATCGTCTGCAACAAATTCGTCAGGAGCGCAGGCCAAACAGTCGCTATGCGTCACCGCCGCAGGTTCAGTTCGAGACTCGTGCCGCGGATGCAATCTTTCAACGAAATTCGATTCCAGTGCTCGACACGACGGAATGCTCCATTGAAGAAATCTCGGCGCGCATCCTCGAGTCGACGGGGATTGAGCGACGTGTCCGCCCATGACGTGAGCTCACGACTCGCGGTATAGTGTGATCAATGAAATCGCCGCCCGACCACTTCGACTCGCGAAAGCTCGCCCTGCAGGGCTTGCTCGGCGAGCCGTTGTTGCCAGCGAGTTGGCGATCGCGGCCTCGAAGTTTTGTGGCGCTGATGGCTCTTTACGAAAGCAATCACCGCAGACTCGGTGCGCTCGCAGGCGAGCTACGCTCAATCGACGGATTGCATCAGTCGAGCGTGCAGGGCGATGTCGAGCTCGAGCTTCGGGTGACGGAACGCTCGCCCTACACGACCATGCTGCAACTCACTTACGTGTTTTCGGACGATGGCTCGGTGCCAAACGCGCCTGATATGGAGGTTCGGGTCTACCACGATGCGCGTTTGGCCGAAGCGCACTCCTGGGCGGACACCCACGAGCACCCGCTGTTACGCGGATGGCGTCAGCATGCGGGCCTCGATCTCGATCAGCGTTGGGCACGCAACATGATGCTCAACAAGTGGCTCGAGTATTGCCTCGAGCGCGGGCACGGGTTCAGGCGGCTTCGCGCTTCGCCGTAACCGTTTTGGGTTTTGTCGGCTTGGCGGGCGCCGACAGTTTGAGCATATCCACCATCACTTCAGCCGACTGGTCGAGGACCACATCGGGTTGTTTCGAGGCATCGAGATCTTCGATCGATGCAATCGGCGATTCTGAGCGCGCCACGCGTCGGGCATTCTCCCGGGCGAGTCGATTCGCCTCAAGCTGCGCTCGCTCGGCGCGCCGCGTCTCAAGGTTGAGCGACAGCGCGCGTTGATCGCGCAATCGGTTGAGCGCCGCGATGTCCTCAACAAGCCAGCGATAATCTGGATCGCGACCTTGGCGGGCATTCTCTTCGAGCGCGAGTTTTGCGATCGAGGGCAGGCGAGTGTCGAGCGCGCGAAACTCGGCGCGGTCGATACGATCCCACGGCAGGGCGTCATCGAGAGAGCTTTCACCGATGTCTTTCAGGCTGATTGGCGAGGCGAGTTCCACGTCGGGCTCGACGCCGCGGTGCTGAGTGCTCTCGCCCGTGACGCGATAAAACTTGCCGATGGTGACGGTGAGCTGGCCGTTGACCGGCCGTGCACTCCAGCGCGACAGCGGCACGAGGTTTTGTACCGTACCTTTGCCGAAGCTGCGCTGACCGACCACGACGCCCCTGCGGTAGTCCTGAATCGCACCCGCGAAAATCTCGGACGCTGAGGCGCTGAACCGATCGATCACGACGACGAGCGGGCCGTCGTAGGCGATACCCGCATCGGGGTCATCGAGGACTTCGCGCTCGCCATTTGAAAACTGCACCTGAACCACGGGCCCCTGGTCAACGAATAGTCCCGTGAGGGACTGTGCTTCGGGGAGGAAGCCGCCGCCATTGCCGCGTAGGTCGATGACGAGACCATCGATCTTTTCTTCTTTGAGTTCTTCGATGAGCCGCCTCACGTCTCGCGTGGTGCTACGAAAGTTTTTGTCGCCGGCTCGTTGGCCGTCGTAGTCGGAGTAGAAGCCGGGTACGTTGATGACTCCGACTCGATACTCGATCTCGCCACGCGTGATGGTTTTGAGTTCTTTGCGAGCGGCCTGCGCCTCGAGCGTGACCTTGCCTCGAGTGAACTCGAGGACTCGCTCCGGCGACCCCGGTGCCGCACCCACGGGCAGAATCTGCAGTCGTACGACGGTGCCGCCTTTGCCGCGGATGAGTTGCACCACATCGTCAATGCGCCAGCCGACAACGTCGGTCATCGGACCCTGCTTGCCTTGTCCGACTGCCGAAATGCGATCGTTGACGCTCAGTGCGCCCGATGCAGCTGCCGGACCGCCTTCGATGAGGTTCATGATCGTGACGTAGTCGTCGATGAGCTGCAGCGAGGCGCCGATACCCTCGTAATTAAGGCTCATCTGGATCTTGTACTCCTCTGAATTTCTCGGTGAGAAATAGTTGGAGTGCGGATCAAAGGTACGTGCGTAGGAATTGAGGAACACCTCGAAGACTTCCTCGGGTTTCACCTGATCGGCGCGCTTGAGCACGCGGTCGTACCGGGTGCGCAGCACCTCGCGGGCTTCATCCCAGGTCTTGCCGGCAAGAAGTAAGGAGATCGCGTCGTTCTTGACCCGCTTACGCCACAACTCATCGAGCTCGACGGTTGTCGTGGGCCAAGCCGCTTTTTCGCGGTCGAACTCGAACGACTCGTCGAGTGTGAAGTCAGGCGTTTGGTCGAGCAGCGCGAGCGCGTGTCGAATGCGTTCACGGTTGCGCTGCTGATAGCGCGCGAACATCGCATACGCAGGCTCGAGATCGCCGGTGCGGATCATGTCGTCGAAGCGCAGCCGATAAGCCTGGAACTCAGCGATGTCGCTCGCGAGGAAATAACTCTTCTGCCCGTCGAGGCCATCCAGGAACTTATCCATGACCCGAGGCGACATCGCGTCGTCGATGCGCTGCTGGCTGTAATGGTTGTCCTCGAGCAACGCGCCGACCTGCCTCGCGATCATGCGTTCGCGAGCTGAGGGCGTCATGGCGCCCGGGGGTAGGGCTGAGGTGTTGGCCGTCAGTCGCGAGGAACTGCCCAAAGTGAGCAGCCCGATGGTCAGGGCGACATAAGCGATGAGAGCGGCCGGGCGGCGTCCTTGAGGCGTCATGGGCATCCAGTGTTCGGTAGAATCCTTGCAGACTAGTTCCCCGGACGCGCCCCTTCAAGTGCGGCGCCGGTCGGGACGAGGTTTTTCATGCGCCCTTTATCGGTATTGCTCGGAATCGTGTTGGGTTCATCCGTCTCGATCACCGTCGCGCTGGTGTTGACGTTGGTGGTGTTCCTGATGCTCCCGGAGTTCGCCGAGCGCATCGGTGAGGAGTTCCCGCCCTTGCTTTTGACTTTGGCGGGCTCTGCGCTCATCGCCGTGGTGTCGGCCCTGGGGTTTTATGGTGAACTGCGGGAGACCGCATGGCGGCGGATACCTCAGGTGGCGCTCGTGCTTTTGCTGACGTTTATCGGCTGGTTGGTCTGGCCTCAAAAATAATTTTCGGATCATTGGGGAGTTCTTGAATGCTTAAGAGTGTCCTTGTCGCGTGCCTTGCGGTCACCCTCGTCGGCTGTCACGGCGCCTCCCGTTCCACGCCGCCCCCCATCTCGGCCGCCGAGTACGAGCGTCACATCGTGGCCTTGTCGAGCGATGAGTTCGAGGGTCGAAAGCCGGGCACGGCCGGCGAGCGCAAAACCGTCGACTACCTTGTGTCGGAGTTTAAAAAATTAGGCCTCGCGCCAGGCAACGGCGACTCTTACTTGCAGCAGGTGCCACTCGTCGAGATCACGGCGGGAACCAGTGCAGCCCTGTCGTTCGGCGACTCGAAACTCGAATACGGCACCGACATGGTCATCTGGACGAAGCGAATTGTTCCCGAAGCGTCGATCGCCGATAGTCCGCTCGTCTTCGTCGGGCACGGTGTCGTGGCGCCGGAGTACGGCTGGAACGATTACGCCGGCGTCGACATGCGCGGCAAGACCGCTGTGATCTTGATCAACGATCCAGGCCTCGCGACGAACGACGCCAAGTTATTTCGTGGTCGGGCGATGACTTACTACGGGCGCTGGACATATAAGTTCGAGGAGGCGGCGCGCCAAGGCGCGACCGCGGCGATGATCATCCACGACGACAAGCCCGCTGCATACGGCTGGGGCACGGTGCAGACGAGCTGGACGGGTCCGCAGCTCGATACGGTCTCTGCCGACGGCAATGCCGGTCGGGTGGCGATTGAAGGTTGGATCACGCGCGCGGCGGGCGATGCTTTGTTGCGTGCGAACGGTCGCAGCTACGACGAACTTTTGATCGCAGCAAGTCAGCCCGGGTTCAAGCCGATTCCGCTTGCGCAACAAGCATCCGGGAACCTTCGCAACCTCATTCGTCGGTCGAGCTCGCCCAACGTGGTGGCGATGATCGAAGGCAGTAAGCGCCCCGATGAGTACGTCATCTACATCGCGCATTGGGATCACCTGGGTAAGTCATTGGCACGCACCGGCGACAACATCTTCAATGGCGCACTCGACAATGCGACCGGGACCTCAGGCCTGCTGACCCTCGCCAAGGCGTTTGCAGAGTCGAAGCGTCGTCCCGAGCGTTCCGTGGTGTTCCTGGCCGTCACGCTCGAGGAGAGTGGGTTGCTGGGTTCCGCGTTCTACGTTCAGAACCCGATCTTTCCGCTGAATAAAACGGTTGCGGCGCTCAATATGGACGCCATCTCTTGGGGTGGGCCGACACGCGATGTCTCTGTCATCGGCTTCGGCGCGTCTGAGCTCGAGCCTTACCTCGAGCGTGCGGCGGCCAAGCAGGATCGCGTGTTGCGCGAAGAGCCGACGCCGGAGAATGGATTTTTCTATCGTTCTGATCACTTCAATTTCGCCAAGGTCGGCGTGCCGGCGCTCTATTTCAAAATGGGTATCGAAGATCGTGAGAAGGGGGCGGAGTGGGCGAAGGCCCAAGCGGCCGAGTTCACGGCCTTGCACTACCACAAGCCTTCCGATGAATTCAGGCCGGGAACCGACCTGCGCGGTGGCGTACAGGACCTCGAGTTGCTGTTCGACGTGGGTGCAACCCTAGCGCGAGAGAAGCGTTTTCCGAACTGGTATGCAACGAGCGAATTTCGTGGAGCGCGCGACCGCAGTATGGCGGCGGCCGACTAGCGTTCGCTTGAGGATGGTCAGAACCGGCGGGCGCCCCAGGCCGCAAGGCGCAAGGCGCTGAGCAGGACATAGGGGGCGAACAAAAGAATCCAGGCGGAGGTTGACCCCGCGTAGAGCAGGGTGAAGTAGTCGCCCAGGATCGCGAACATGCCGCCGTTGGCGTACGGGCCGAGGAGCGCGCGCCCCGTGACCCAGACGATCAGCGGCAAGGCGACGGCTGAGAATATGAGCGAGCCCGCGAGCAGTCGGGCCTCGCGGTTGACGGTGAGCAGGTCGAGCTTCGAGTTTCGGCGGCCCATGCGGGCATAATACGGCATGGGCACCATTCGGGCAGCAGTGATCGGGGCGGGTTACCTCGGTCGATTCCACGCGCAAAAGTATGCGAGTGAGTCGGCATGCACTTTGGTGGCCGTGGCCGATACCCGCGTCGAGGCTCGCGAGGCGTTAGCTCGCGAGCTCAACACGCGGGGCGTCGCAGACCATCGAGAGCTGCTCGGACACGTCGATGCGGTCAGCATCGTCACGACCACGCCTGCACATCACGCGATCGCGCGCGACTTTCTCGAGGCCGGGGCGCACGTGCTCGTCGAAAAGCCGATCACCGAAACACCCGAGCAAGCGCGAGATCTCATTGCGCTTGCTGCACGGCGGGGTCGCATCCTGCAAGTCGGGCATCTCGAGCGGTTCAATCCGGCGGTCGTCGCTGCCGAGGGCAGACTCGAGGGCGCACGCTTCATCGAGTGCCAACGCCTCGCGCCGTTCAAAGAGCGCGGGACCGACGTCAACGTCGTCCTCGATCTCATGATTCACGATATCGACATTGTTCAAAGTATTGTGGGTCGTCCGATCGACTCGATCGATGCAGTTGGTACGCCGGTTTTTTCTGGTGCGGTCGATATTGCGAACGCTCGCTTACGATTCGCCGGAGGCTGTGTCGCGAACGTAACGGCGAGCCGGGTGAGTCTCAAGACCGAGCGCAAGCTGCGCGTATTCCGCGACGACGCGTATCTCTCCATCGATCTGCAGCAACGTATCCTCACGACTATCACTAAACGCTCGACGCCGCTCGCGGCGGGGGAGTTGCCAGTCAATATCGAGGAACAGAGTTTCGAACAAGGCGATGCCTTGCGCGCCGAGATTCGATCGTTCCTCGACTGTATCGCGACAGGTCGCCCGCCCGTGGTCGACGGTGAGGCCGGGCTGCGGGCGCTCGAGACGGCGATCCGAATCACCGAAATGCTGGCACCGAAAGGAGGCTGAGCCCATGTCTGCCAAGTCGAGGTCGAGAAAAGTGACTGTGGCGGCCACTCAGTTCGCTTGTAGCTGGGATCGTGACGCGAACATCGCGCGCGCCGAGGCGCTGGTGCGCGAGGCTGTGGGCCGCGGGGCTCAAGTGATCTTGCTTCAAGAGCTTTTTGAAACACCGTACTTCTGTATCGAGCAAGACGCACGACACTTCGAGCTGGCGACGACGGTCGCCGAAAATGAAGCAATCAAACATTTCAGGCAGGTTGCCAAAGAGCTCGAAGTCGTTTTGCCGATCAGTTTTTTCGAACGTGCGAATCAGTCGTTTTTCAATAGCGTTGCCATCGTCGATGCCGATGGCGAAGTGCTCGGACTCTATCGGAAGTCGCATATCCCGAATGGCCCTGGCTACCAGGAGAAGCAGTACTTCAGCCCGGGTGACACGGGCTTCAAGGTCTGGTCGACGCGGTTTGGCCGAATCGGCGTCGGAATTTGTTGGGACCAGTGGTTTCCGGAGTGCGCACGCTCCATGGCCTTGCTCGGAGCGGACATGCTTTTTTACCCAACAGCGATCGGCACGGAGCCGCCGCCGGCACCACCCGTCGACTCGCGTCTACATTGGCAGCGTACCCAACAGGGTCATGCCGCCGCCAATGTCATGCCGCTCATTGTCTCGAACCGATATGGCGTCGAACGTTCGTTGCAAGATCCTGAAAATCTGTTCATCCGTTTTCATGGTTCGTCTTTCATCGCGGATCACACAGGCGGCAAGGTGAGCGAAGCGAGCGAGAACGAAGATACCGTGCTGACGGCGACCTTCGACCTGGAAGATCTCGCGAAGCAGCGAGCGAGCTGGGGGGTGTTTCGAGACCGGCGGCCCGATCTCTACGGTTCGCTCGTAAGTTATGACGGCGCCGACTCCCGCCGCTGAGTCGGTCGCCGCGGTGACACCGATACCGGCCTGGGTGATCACCGGGCCCTTGGGTTGCGGTAAAACCACGGTCATTGCGCGTTGGCTGGCTGAAAAACCTGCCGACCAAAATTGGGTCGTTCTCCTTAATGAGTACACCGATGCCGGGATCGATGCCCTGACGGTCGCAGCGGCCGCGCGGGGCGCCTACGACGTTCGTCTGGTACCCGGCGGATGCCTGTGTTGCGCAGGCGAAGCCGATTTCCGACGAAATCTGCAAGATCTGATCGATCGCGTTCGTCCCGCCGGGATTTTGGTCGAGCCCTCAGGCATCGGACATCCGGGCGGGATCGTCGAAGAACTGCTCGCGCACGAGGCTGCCGGGAACATCAGACTCTGTGGTGTCATCGGTCTCATCGATCCTGCGAACCTTGATCGGACGGATGACACCTCGGTTGCCGTTCGGGAGATCTGTGACGCGTGGGTGCTGACCAAGGCGGATCTTGCCTCGCCCGAACACCTCAAAAAATTCCGGGCGATCGCAGATGAGCTTTTTCCTTCCAAGAGCTGGGTAGGAGAGATTGCGCAGGGCGTTTTGCCAACGGCACTGCGGCATACCATTGAGGGTGCGCGCTTCGGTCGGGAACCGACAGTATCGGTGTCAAGGTCTCGTACTCATGAGGCGGAGCGAGCTCACGCCCACCTCCCGGCGAACGTCGACTCAGGTAGCGAAACGCGGTCGATCATGCAGGGCTCGGCCGAGCGTCGCGAGTTTCATCACCTTGATCGACATGGGGCCCGTTGGATTTTCCCGCGCTCGATGTCGTTCGTTGAGCTGCGGATGCTCACGTTGCTGTCGAGCGACCTGTCGCTCTTCGATCCTGATCTCAGTCGTCCCGAGCGCTTGAAGGCGGTCATTCGCGTCGATGAAGATGCGTGGTTGCTGGTACAAATGGTGGATGGTCGATTGTCGATGCAACCGTCGGCCTGGCGTCGCGACAACCGTATCGAAGTGCAGCTGCCGCCTGGGCTCCCTTGGAACGTCGACGCTTGGGATCGGTTGTGGGCAAGATGCCTGAGAGGCTCGACGATCGCCTCATGACGGCGGATATCAGATCGGCTCTCGCTCGATGGCATGCCGCCGCCGTCGCGGCAGTCCAGGGTGAGCGCGTCTTTCGTGATCATTCATACGTCAAAGAAAATGTTTTTTGCTTTGAGCGGGGCGATCGATCCTTGCGCCTCTCACTTCCGCCGGCTGGAGGGCGCCTGCGACTCGTTGGTCTCGGCAAAGCGGCCCTCGGTATGGCGCGCGGAGTGCGCTCGCGCCTGGAGGCTGCAGGGCGTGACGTCGATGATGGGCTTTTGATCGTTCGTGACGCGCCCACCGTGGCGGACGCGCAGGAGCCTTGGGACATCGTACTTGGCGATCATCCTTATCCGGGCGAAGCGAGTGTTCGCGCCGCACAGCGCTTACTCGAATTCATTGGTGAGCCTCGCGCAGAAGATCGATTCTTCGTCGTGCTATCCGGGGGCGCTTCAGCGCTCTGCGCCCTGCCCGCGCCAGGTGTCACGCTGGAAGAGAAACGCCGGAGAACACTCGCGGTCATGGCCTCGGGGGCTTCGATTGCGGAAATCAATCGTATTCGTCAGCAGCTGTCGGCCATCAAGGGGGGTCGCCTCGCGGCATATTTCGCACCGGCTCAGTTCGCCACCTTCGCCATCTCGGATGTTCCCGGGGATGATCCGCTCGTGATCGGCTCGGCGCCGACATGGTCGGACACGCTCGCTAGACGAGGTGGTCGATATGTCGTGATTGCGACGCTCGACGATGCGCTGGAGGCGGCTGCACACGCTGCCCGTAAAGAGGGTGTTGAGGTGGTTCAACTCGGACGATGCCTCGATGGATCGGTTGAGGAGGAGGCAAATCGGATCACCCAGCAAGTTATGGAAATCGAAGGTCGCCGCGAGCGCTCTTCAGCACGTCGATCCTGCGTGATCATCGCAGGGGGTGAGCCGCTCGTTGTCCTACGGGGCGACGGTCGGGGTGGGCGAGCCCAAGAGCTCGCGTTGCGACTGGGTCGAGCACTCGCTTCGCGACAGGACGCGAGCCGTACGGAGGTCAGTGGACTTGTCGCAGGCACGGACGGCTCCGATGGATCGACAACCGCCGCCGGTGCGTTTTTCGACCGCAGTACGATCGATCGAGCGCATGCCGCTCACTTCGACGTTGGGCGTGCCCTCGAGTCCAATGACTCGGGTCCGGTGTTGCAGGCGATCCACGACGTGTTCATCACGGGGCCGACGGGTACGAACGTCGCCGATATCCTCATGGTGGTGATCCCGGGCCGTTAGAATTTGGCCTAATTGAGGCCCTCGATTGTGTCGGAGATATCCATGACAGATTCTGCTCCCGTCATCGCCGTGATCGGTGGCACCGGAGATCTCGGCTCGGCCATCGCGCGTCGCCTCGTCAAGGCAGGCGAGCGAGTGGTGATTGGTTCGAGAGATCCCGCCAAGGCGGCCGACATGGCCTCGCGCCTGGCCGCTGAGGCAGACCGCGTCGTGGGAGCGGGGAGCAATGCCGACGTCGCCTCTCAAGCGCAGATCGTGATTCTGACCGTACCGTTCGCCTCGCAGGAATCCACGCTGCGCGATATCGCCGCCGGGGTCGCTGGAAAAATCGTCGTTGATACGACCGTTCCGCTCGTGCCGCCCAAGGTCATGCGCGTGCAGTTGCCGCCTGAGGGCAGTGCAGCCGTTCGTGCTCAAAGAATATTGGGTGAAGGCGTCAAGGTCGTATCGGCCTTTCATAACGTCGCGGCGCACAAACTCGCGACCGATGCGGTCGTGGACTGCGATGTGCTCGTGTTTGGCGACGACAAAGCCGCTCGTGATTCGGTTGTTCGCCTCGTCGGAGCCTGCGGGTTGCGCGGCGTGCATGCAGGGGCGCTCGTCAACTCGGCAGCAGCCGAGGCATTGACCTCCCTCCTCATTTTCATCAACAAGCACTACACGGTCGACGGCGCGGGCGTTCGCATCACCGGAATGACGACCTGATCTCCATGCCGACGGCGGTCAGTTTCTTAGGTTTGCGGGGGCTGCCGGAGATTCGGGCGGGTGACGACCTTGGGGTGCTGATCCGGACCGCTATACGTGAGAGCGGTCTCGCACTCGAGTCCACAGACCTCCTCGTCGTTGCGCAAAAAATCGTCTCGAAAGCGGAGGGGCGACTCGTTCGACTCTCGGAGGTGACCCCGTCGGTCGAGGCACAGTCGCTGGCTTCAAGGGTGCAAAAAGACCCGCGCTTCGTCGAGCTCGCACTGCGCGAGTCCAAAGAAATTCTTCGCGCAGTACCCAACATTCTCATCACACGTCATCGCTGTGGTTGGGTGATGGCGAACGCAGGAATCGACCGGTCCAACATCCCGGATGCGGACGACCATGTGCTGCTCTTGCCAGAAGACTGCGATGCATCGGCTCGAAGGTTGCGTGACTCGTTAGCGCCTGAGCACCCCGCGGTCATCATCAGCGATAGTTTTGGACGTCCATGGCGCGAGGGGACGGTCAACGTCGCGCTCGGCGTGGCCGGTTATGCCGCCGTGCTCGACTTACGCGGCACGACCGATCGTCAAGGTCGGACGCTGCAGAGCACGCAAATCGCACTTGCCGACGCGGTGGCGGCGGGGGCTGGCCTCGTGATGGGTGAGTCGATCGAAGGAGTTCCGGTCACGCTCGTGCGTGGACTGGACTTTTCCGCGCCGCTATCGGATGGTCAGTCCATCGTGCGACCGAGCGAGGGGGATCTTTTTCGGTGAAGCCGGCGGTCACTGTGCTGGCGTTGTCGGGGGGCGTGGGCGGCGCCAAGCTCGCGCTCGGCCTTTCCCGTCGTGTGTCATCTGGCGAGCTTGCGGTGCTCGTCAACACGGGCGACGACTTTACCCATTTGGGACTGCGCGTTTGTCCAGATCTCGACACCGTGCTTTACACGCTGGGCGGCGTCGTCCATCCCGCTCAAGGATGGGGGCGGGCGGATGAATCCTTTGGTTTCATGGACGAGTTGCGTCGTCAGGGCGGACCCGATTGGTTTCTGCTCGGCGATCGTGATCTCGTCCTGCATGTCGAGCGCACCCGACGACTCGCCGAAGGTGAGCGACTCACGCAGATCATGAGTGACCTGGCGAGTCGCTTTGGTGTGGCGAGTCGTGTGCTACCGATGAGTGACGCGCCGATCAGCACGTTACTCGAGACGGATGCAGGCGCCCTTGAGTTCCAGCATTACTTCGTACGTCTTCGCGCGGTCCCGATAGTTCAAAGATTGCATTACGCCGGAGCCTCTCAAGCGAGGCCGCCGGACGAGGTGCTTGATCTGCTGCGTAGCCGATCGCTCGAAGCCGTCATCCTCTGTCCGTCCAATCCGTACCTCAGTATCGATCCGATTCTTGCGGTGCCTGGGTTACGCGTGGCGCTGCGTGCCGCCCGAGTACCCATCATCGCGGTCTCCCCACTCATTGGCGGGCGAGCGGTGAAGGGACCTACGAGTAAAATCATGCAGGAACTGGGTATCGAGGCGACTTCGGTATCGATCGCTCGCCATTACTCTGGGTTGATCGACGGTTTGCTCATCGACGAGACTGACGATACCCGCGAGACCCGAGAGGCGCTTGAGGCGATGGGCATTCGAGTCGGCGTCACTCCAACGCTTATGAAAACCTTGGATGATCGCGAGCGAGTCGCGCAACGGGCACTCGACCTTGCGAGCGAGCTCGCGACGGTGTCGACCCATACGCGGAGTGCGGGGTGATGCGCGTCGTAGCGGTGGTTCCCGTGCGTTCGCCTCGTGAAGGTAAGTCGAGACTCGCGGGCGTCTTGTCGGTGACGAGGCGATCGGCGCTCGTGCGGTCGATGCTGGTCCGCGTGCTGACCGCCTTGAGAGGTGCGCGGAAGATCGATCACATCGTCATCGTGAGTCCAGATGACCGTGTCGACGTTCCGCCGGGCCTCGAATTACTCCAGGATCATGGTACGGGGCTCAATGCTGCGGTTCAGCTCGCCCAGCAATCATTGACGGGCCGCTTCGATGCGATGCTTGTCGTGGCCGCCGATGCGCCGCAGGTCACCTCTGAGGAACTCGATCGGTTGATCGATCGCGCAGCGGGCGATCAGGTGGTCGTCGTGCCGGATCGTCACGACGAGGGTACGAATGCCTTATGGATGACCTTGCCGTCGAGACTTTTGCCCCAGTATGGCGAGCACAGTGCGGCCGCGCATCTTGAAGCGGCCACCCGCTTGGGGTTGCGCGCGAGCCGAATCGAGATTCCGGGTTTGTCGCACGACGTCGATGTGCCCGATGACTTGAAGGCTGAGCCGATGCCCGCGGATCAGGCCCGCTTGCTCGCCGAGGAGACTGATCTTCCTCAGCTGTTGCATCGCGCCCGCGATCTCACGCTAGATGGCTTTGGTTTACGAGTCGGCTATTCGCGCAAAGTATTCATCCCCCTGACTCAACTCTGTCGCGACGTCTGTCACTACTGCACGTTTGCAGCGCCGCCGAAGAAAGGTCAGCGCGCGTATCTCACGCTCGATGAAGTGCTCAGTATCGCGCGTCAGGGAGCCGATACAGGCTGCGATGAGGCGCTCTTCACGCTCGGTGATAAACCCGAGTTGCGATATGCCGCGGCTCGGACTGAGCTCGCATCCCTGGGATTTTCGAGCACACTCGAATACCTCGAGCATTGCGCGCGTCGAGTCTTCGAGGAGACGGGTTTACTGCCCCATCTCAATCCGGGCGTCATGACAGGCGAGGAGATGCGTCGGCTTCGTCCTGTTGCGGCCTCGATCGGCATCATGATGGAGAGTAGCGCTTCACGCCTTTCCGAAAAGGGTGGCCCACACCATCGCTCGCCCGATAAGCATCCCGCCGTCCGTTTCGACACGCTCGAAACGGCGGGTCAGTTGTCGATTCCATTCACGACAGGTTTGCTCATCGGCATTGGCGAAACGAGACTCGAGCGTATCGAGACTCTGCTCATGATCCGCGAGTCACATCTGCGGCATGGCCATGTTCAGGAAATCATCATTCAAAATTTTCGCGCCAAGCCCGGGACGCGCATGGCAACGGCGCCCGAGCCCTCGCTCGAAGAGTTACAGTGGACGATTGCGGTCACGCGTCGAATCTTCGGATCGTCCATGTCCATCCAGGCGCCCCCCAATTTGAGTGCGGGCGCGTTGCAGGCTTTGATCGATGCAGGCATCAATGATTGGGGCGGCGTCTCGCCGGTAACGCCTGACCACGTAAACCCTGAGGCGCCGTGGCCCGAACTCGAGGCGCTTGATCGACTCACTGCGGCGGCCGGGCGGAAGCTCGTTCAGCGGTTACCCATCGTGCCGTCGCATGCGCGTGAGGCGCGATGGTTGGATCCCGCATTGCGGACGTCCGTGCTGCGCCGACTCGATGCATCAGGTTATGTGCGTGAACACGGATGGCATGCTGGGGCGGGTGACGCGCCGCCTGCGGCCTATGTCGATCTTGCGAGAGCGAAACATCCGGTGGGTCCGGTCTCGCCACGGATTGCGGCCACCGTTCGGCGCTGTCTCGAAGGCGATGCGCCCGATGAGGATCATCTCGCGGAGCTTTTCGCGGCGGACGGTGCCGACTTTCAGGCGATCATCAGTGCAGCCGATGGATTGCGTCGAGCAGTGAACGGCGAGGCGGTGAGCTACGTCGTCAACCGCAATATCAACTACACAAACATCTGTACCTATTCCTGTGGTTTCTGCGCGTTCGCAAAGGGACGCAGTGCGCGAGCCCTACGTGGACCGGGATACATGCTCGACTTCGAAGAAATTGGACAGCGAGTCGCCGAGGCCCGCGCGCGAGGGGCGACCGAAGTCTGCTTGCAGGGCGGGATTCACCCGTCATTCACTGGCGAGACCTATCTCGAGATCGTGCGGGCCGCGCGTCGAGCGGCGCCTGACATCCACATCCATGCCTTTTCTCCCCTCGAGGTGACTCACGGCGCGGAGACGTTAGGGCTCTCGGTGAGTGAATATCTCGAGCGTCTTGCCGCGGAGGGCTTGCGCACTTTGCCCGGGACCGCAGCCGAAATTCTTTGTGATGACGTACGCGCGGTCATTTGTCCGGACAAACTCGACACTCAATCGTGGCTTGGCGTCATGCGCGATGCGCATGCGATCGGCTTGCGTAGCACGGCGACCATGATGTTTGGGCATGTCGAGACGCCTCGGCACTGGGCACGGCACTTACTCGAGATTCGGCGGCTGCAGCAGCAAACGAATGGTTTTACCGAGTTCGTACCGTTGCCATTCGTGCATATGGAGGCGCCGATTTGGCGTAAGGGACTTGCGCGCAGCGGGCCGAGCTGGCGCGAAGCCATGTTGATGCATGCCGTCGCGCGTCTCGCGCTCGAACCTGTGATTCGTAACATCCAGGCGTCTTGGGTGAAACTTGGGCGCGAGGGTGCACTGGAGGCGCTGCGGGCGGGTGCTAATGATCTTGGCGGGGTGTTGATGAATGAGTCGATCACTCGTGCGGCAGGCGGAATGAACGGCCAGGAGATGGGCGCCGCGTCGATGGAGCACGCGATCCGTGCCGTGGGTCGTGTCGCGCGTCAGCGCACGACCTTGTATCGCGACGTCTCGATGAAAGACTTAGCGCAGCTTCGGGATCACGTGCTGACCGATGATGTCGAGGGCCTCCATCGGGTTGTCGTGCAAGCGTAGCGCACACTCGGTCAATCCGGCCTTGGCGAAGAGGCGAAAGCGCTCGATTTCGCGATCGAGATCTTCGAGTCCGCCGGTCGAGGTGAAGTACTCGCAGAGTCGATTTGGGATCGACTCTGGAATGCCCTGTACGTGACCCGATCGATCAAACCACGCTGCCACGAATTTGTCGTAGTGATCGCGAACCAACTGCGCCTCGTCTTCCGACAGGCACTGCATGATGAGTTCTTTCTGAAGCTTGATCGCCCGCCATGGTAGTTCGCGACGAGACTCCCGATAACCCTCTGCGCGATCACGCTTGAGATGCCAAGCCCAGAAAGTATTGGTAAGGAGGGCCGGCATGTCGGGCTCACGCTTCGCGGCGCCCTCCATGACCTCTTTCATGGCAAGAGCCATAACCTCGGGAGGCGTACACCCAATGAAGACGCCATCGGAAACCCGAGCTTCCATCCGCATCATCTGACCCCGATAGGCGGTGCCATACACGAGGGGCGGCGAGGGCGCCTTCACCCAACCGTAGGCGCAGGGAAGGTTGACGATAAAATCCTCGCCCTTGTAGCCCTTGGCGAGTGTGCCGCGGCCTGCGCCGCGGACGATCTCGATACCCTCACGGACAGCTCGGACGATCTTTTCGGGGCGTTCGATACCCATGCAGTCGATGTTGCCTTCACCCGCGCCCATCGCAATCACCGCACGCCCTCCCGCAAATTCATTGAGCGAGAGCAGGCTGTTGGCGATTTTGAGGGGGTGCATCTCGAAGGGACTGACGGCGAGCGGTCCGAGCAGCAGTTTCGAGGTCGATTGCGCAAGCGGAGCAAGGGACAAGAAGCAGTCCCAATGCGCGAAATAGTTAGAACTCCAGAGGGCTCTTACTCCATAACGCTCTGCTTTTTGGCCCAATTCGGCCACTTGAGCGGGGGTCAGGTCCGGTTCGAGGATGATATCGATGTCCATGTCCCAGAGACTATCCAAAGCCGTCTTAGATCGCAGCAAGCCCGTGCGATCTGCGCATCACGTGGGCAGGTGCCCGACCGGGAACTTCCGGCCCCAGCGATCGTCCATCACTGCTCGTCAGGAGGTCTCACGTCCATGAATGCCAACGAACAACGTGCCGTGCTCAACATCATGATCCACGCCGCTCTGGCGGACGGTCGTAAGTCCGAAGATGAGCGGGGTGCCATTCGTGACGCCGCCGAGTCGTTGGTGACGGCGGGCGGTGCGACGCTCGCAGGGGTTTATCAGGACGTCCTGCTCAAGCGGGTCACCCTGGAGTCCGCTGCAGCGGCGCTTCCCGCACTCGAACATCGCCAACTTACCTTTGAAATGGCGGTATGTGTCATCGATGCCGACGGCGTACAGAGCGAGGGCGAGCAGGCTTTTTTGGCGTCCTTACGCCAACGCCTCGGCCTTGAAGCCGATGAGACTGCGAAGGCCGCCGCATCGCGAGCCGATTCCATCGTCGCTGCCGCTTACGCGCCGGCAGCCTACGCGTCCGCCGCGGCGATGGGCGCATCGGGCGCCGCTGCGGCCGTCACTGCGAACTCGGTGTCAGCGACCAGAGCCTCGACTGTCGTCGATTCGACGACAGACGCCGCTCTCGACAAGCGCATCCTCAACTACGCGATCCTCAATGGAGCGCTCGAGCTTTTGCCGCAGTCTTGGGCGTCGATGGCGATCATCCCGCTGCAAGTCCGAATGGTTTACCGCATCGGACAATCCTATGGAGTCAATCTCGATCAAGGCCATATCAAAGAATTTCTCGCGACCGTCGGCGTGGGGCTGACATCTCAGTATGTCGAGCAGGTCGGTCGTAAGCTCGTGGGTGGACTTCTCGGCAAAGCGGCCGGGGGAATGATCGGCGGATTGGGGCGTGCAGTCACCGGCATCGCCTTCTCATTCGCCACGACTTACGCGCTCGGACATCTCGCCAAGCGGTATTACGCAGGAGGCCGTGTAATGTCGACGGCGTTGCTGCGCAGCACCTACCAGGACCTGCTGGTCTCAGCCAAGGGAACTCAGCAGCAACACCTTCCCGCGATTCGCGAGCGAGCGAGCTCGCTGAGCCCGACCGAGGTCATGCGATTAGTCAAAGAATAATCAGCGCTGAGGGCGTCAGATCAAGCCGCGATCTTGTGCGCGGGTGACGGCCTGCACCTGCGAGTGCACATCCAGCTTGCGATACAAATTTCGGATGTGAGTCTGGACCGTCGAAATGGCGATGCCCATTTCTTTTCCCGCCTCGGCATAGCTCCGGCCGCAGGAGAGATGTTTGAGCAATTCGAGTTCTTTCGGAGTGAGCTCCGCTAGATCGGCCGTCGTGTCTCGGGAGCCGGCGAGTTTGAATAGGTAGCGGGCGAGGGATGGGCTGATGGGGTAGTTTCCCTGCAGCGTCTGCTGCAGCGCCTTAGAAATCTCAGTAGTGCTGTCATCTTTGAGCACGTATCCGCGCGCACCGGCGCGGATCGCGGCGAGAACGCTTCGCTCTGCAGAGATGACCGAGATCACGACGATGGGCGCATCCGGATGTCTTTCTCGTACTTGGCGGACAACCTCGATTCCGCTGATATCGGGCAAGCCGATGTCGATGAGTGCGAGATCGACGCGCGCCTCGGGAGAATCGAGGTAGCGCAGCCCGTCGGCCGCGTTACGAAAGCACGCGGCCTCCCACTGATGACCTAAACTCCCGATTGCGGAGCGCATCGACGACTCGAAAGTCGGGTCGTCTTCGACAATCAGCGCCATCGGGCGACGCCCGGATCCGACATTATCCAGAGGACTCATAGGACGCTAGTTTATGCGGGTCATGGGAGATGATGGGTATTTCATGCGATGAATCCCATCTTCATGTGATATCAGTCTCCTCTTTCAAACCCGTGTCGCGCAAAAATCTTTTGTCCCTCGGTGCTAGACAAGAAATCCAGATAGGCCATCGATCCTTCTTCAGCATCTTTCAAACGTGCGGCGGGGTAGACGATCGGTAAATGCAGCGATGACTCGAGCGTCGTGATCACTTTAACTCGCGGTTCGATGAGCGCGTCCGTGGCGTACACAATCCCGAGCGGCGCCTCGCCTCGCGCAACGAGCAAGGTTGCGCTGCGTGCGTTTTCGGCGCGCGCGAGATGGGGCCTCAGGGTGGTCCAAACGCCGAGGGACGTGAGCGCTTCACGCGCATAACGACCCAAGGGGACAAAATCGGGATCGCCGGTTGCGAGTCGTCCTCGGCCTAGCGTGCGCATCCAGTTGCGGGCTTCTACTTTCGGTAGGTTGGCGGGTTGGATCACCACCAATCGATTGCCCGCGATCCTTCGTTCGCTCCACGGGTCGATATGCCGTGCTCGTCGAAGTTCATCCATCCACTGTTGATCGGCAGAGATGAAGACGTCAGCCCGTGCGCCCGCCTCGATCTGTCTTGCAAGTTGAGCGCTGGAGGCGAAGACGTATTTGACCTCGATACCGGTCTGGCGAGTGAACTGCGTTGCAATGTTTTGCAGCGCCTCGCTCATAGAGATGGCGGCGAACACCATCACGGGAGACGTCGACGAGCTGGGTACCGATGCGAGCGGTGTCGGACTGCCGTCCGCGCGACCGAGGGCGGCAAAGCCCCACGCTGATATCAGCACGGCGAGGGCCAGATAGGACCCAAAGTGTGGGCGACGACGAGGCATCGACCTATTCTAGTCGCGCGTATACTTCGGTCGTGACTGAATTAGGGTCCACGTGAAGGGGGAAGCACGATGATCTCTCGTCGACAAGCGATCACCGCGGCGATGCTGAGTGCCATCGCACCGTTAATGGGTCCCGTTGTGGCGGCATCCTCGTCGCCCAGGCGTCAATCCGCCAAGGACGCTGTCCGAGGTCTGCTGACGGTCAAACCGCCCCGCATTCAGGTGGGCGATACGATCGGGCTTATGATCCCCTCCAGTGCCAACTGGGATCCAATCGATATCGATATTTTGCTCGAAGCGCTCGCCGCGCTCGGTCTCAAGGGCAAGCTCGGTCGGCATGTGTATGACCGTTATGGTTACCTCGCCGGGCGTGATGCAGATCGCGCCGCCGATCTCAACGATCTGTTCCGCGATCCTGAAGTCAAGGCCATCCATTGCATCCGCGGTGGATGGGGTGCGGCGCGGCTGCTGCCTTTGCTCGATTGGCCGGCGATCGCCGCGAATCCCAAAGTATTGATCGGCTACAGCGACATCACGGCGTTGCTGCTGTCGCTCCACGCTAAGACGGGGCTTGTGACGTTTCATGGCCCCAACGGGGCGAGTGAATGGAATCGTACGAACGTTGAGTGGCTGCAGCGCGTGACCTGGAACGGCGAGGCGGCAACCTTTGCCAATCCCAAAGACACCTCGGACACCTTGGTTCCGAGTGACGATCGTACTCGCACCATTACGCCCGGTAAGGCGCGGGGGAAGTTGCTCGGCGGGAATCTTACGGTGCTCACGGCGATCCTCGGGTCACCTTTCGTGCCCGATTTCACCGACTCGATTCTGTTTCTTGAGGATGTACAGGAGGCGCCGTATCGGATCGATCGCATGCTCGTACAGATGAAGCTTGCCGGTATCCTCGATCGCGTGAAAGGCGTCGTGTGGGGTACCTGCAGCAAGTGCGATCCGGGTGAGGGTTTCGGGTCTCTCACCATTCCAGATGTCTTGAACGATCACGTGAAGTCACTCGGAGTGCCTGCTTATTACGGCGCTATGTTCGGTCATGTGCGACGTCAGTTCACGTTGCCGGTCGGTGTCCAGGTGGAACTCGATGCGGATGCAGGCACCTTGACGATGCTCGAATCTGCGGTGACGTAAGGAGTTGTCCGCGTCGTCGCAGTTACCCGATGATTTTCGCGCGCTGAACCCAAACTTCGGCTCGGGGGCACTACGCCGTCGCATCCGTTTGATCGCGACGAGTGGGCGTGTTCAGGCCGGGGTTGAAGACTCCTACCATTCGTTTCGACTCACTCTGTCACACGATGAGCGTGTGGTGTCCCGTATCGAAACTCGAGCGCTTCGTTATCCGCTCGATACCTGTCCTTTGGCGAGCGTACCTCTTCAAAAATTTATCGGCATATCGCTGAGGACGCCCTGGTCTGATCTCATCTCGCGCGAAAATCCGCGCGAGCATTGCACGCATCTTTACGATCTGCTGTTTCTCTCGATGGTTCATGCATTGCGGGGCGGACAGCGAACCTACGACATCACCGTCCCGGATGAGAACCCGGGTCCGGTCTGGTCGACGGTGCATCGTGATGGTACCGAGGTGCTTCGTTGGAAAACCCACGCGGGGGTCGTCGTGGAGCCGAACGGATTCGCCGGCCGACCTCTGCTCAAAGGGTTTTCGCGATGGGCGAGCGAGCAGTTCTCAGGTGATGAGCTCGAGGCAGCTGTGGTGCTTCACAAAGGCTACTTCGTCAGTCGCGCCCGCCGATTCGACATTGCGGGTGGAGCAGGGCAGCGGGTTGCCCACCTCGAAGTGATGCGGGGCGCGTGCTTCAGCTATTCCGAGCCTCGAATGTCGGTCGCCGTGCGCATGGCGAACCACGTCAGCGACACAAGCTCGCCCACGACGCCCTTGCTCGAAGACTTGACCTAGCCGCCAGCGCCGCGGCGATTAACAGCCGCGGTTACTGATCGAAGCCGCGGAACTCGGCGAGTTCGTCGACGCTGATCCGATTTCGCTCAAATTGATTGACGGCTTTGCTGCGGTCCGGATATCCGACGGCCATGCCGCAATACACCATCTCGTCAGGTCCCAACGCGAACCTCTTGGCGAGTTCCGGTCGGAACGCCGCCCAGGCTTCCTGCATGCAGCACCCGAGTCCTCGCTCTTCGATGAGGAGCGCTACGGTTTGGATCAGCATGCCGAGATGTGCCCATTGACCATGAGCAACGCGGCGGTCGATGACAAAGAAAAGACCGACGGGTGCGCCAAAGAATTCGAAGTTCCGGGCGACTTGCTTGAGTCGAGCCGGTTTGTCCTCGCGCGGAATGCCGAGAGCGCGATACATGTCTTCGGCGAGCGCGAAGCGCCGTGAGCACAAGGGCTCCCAGAGGTTCGGGGGATAAATCGGGAAATCGTCCGAGCTTGCGAGGCCGGCCTCAGGCTTGGATTGCGCCATTCGAACGACGGCATCACGCTCGGCCCCCGCGACGGCGATGATCTTCCAGGCCTGCACGTTGCTGCCCGAGGGAGCCCAGCGTGCTGCACCAAAAATTTCGCGCAGCACCGACTCAGGTATGGGGTCGGGGAGGAAGTCGCGGATGGACCGGCGACCGCGAACCGCATCAGACACATTCATATCGAGACAGCCCAAAAAATGGTGGAGGCGGCGGGAATCGAACCCGCGTCCGCAAGCCCTAGACTTCAGGATCTACGCGCGTAGCTCTCTCATTGGTTCTCACCTTGCGCTACCCGAGGAGCAGGGAAGACGCTCAGCCAGCGGA
>Ga0194123_10000744_pt1 | contig 57218 bp, 57 predicted proteins | sample TA2MahsurfametaG_5_FD_155479 | JGI IMG/M metagenome (GOLD analysis project Ga0194123, IMG submission 155479) | Freshwater microbial communities from Lake Tanganyika, Tanzania - TA2015023 Mahale A surface | ecosystem: Environmental > Aquatic > Freshwater > Lake | place: Tanzania: Lake Tanganyika... | reverse complement strand
CGGCGAGCTCTTTTACACGCTACGTGAAGCGCAGGTGCTGATCGAACAATGGAGATGTCACTACAACCGAGTTCGGCCGCACCGCGCTCTCGGCTATCGACCCCCGGCGCCCGAGGCTTGGGGGCTCGCCCCCAGCCCTCGGATCATCTCTATAACCGGCAAAAAGGCTGCCTAAACTAACTTCAACACTGGACCAATCAAAGCGGGCTGGACAGCCGGTGCGAATAGCACCGTATCGACACACGACGGGTCGGTAGTTCTGAACGAGAATTGTGGAGTCGGTAAGCAAGTGATTGAAATGCAATATGGGCCGATAACAGCGAGACCCCGTGATCGAGACATGATAAAGCCTCCCATTATTCCGAGAATCCCGCCGAAATAAGGGTGATGGTTTTACAATTGACTCCACCCGCCCTTTGGCGGGTGGAGTCCTTTTGGGAGATGACGAGCGACATGCAAGTGACCACGAACAACCCGGTGATCGACACGATCCTTTCGCGCAGTTCAACCAAGAGGTTTGCGGAGACGCCTGTCTCGGAGGAGCAGGTGCAAGCGCTGCTGAGCGCGGCGGTTCGGGCGCCCGATCATGGCCAACTCGCGCCGTGGCGGTTCACGATTCTCGAGGGCGCGTCGCGCGAGATCTTGGGTCGAGCCATGTCGGCGGCTCTGCAGACGAAAATGCCGGAGGCAGACGCTGAGACGGTCACCCGCGAGGCGTCAAAGGCGCTTCGATCGCCGCTCTTGATCGTCGTGTCCGCCGCGACACAAGCTCACCCTAAAGTGCCGGAGATCGAGCAGTGGGTGGCGGTGGGCGCAGCGGTGCAGAACCTGTGGTTGGCCGCGCAGTCGTTAGGGCTGGGCGTCGCCTGGAAGACGGGCTCACACGCCTATAACGTCGAGGTCAAGCGCGCGCTGGGTCTTGATGGCCACGAGGCGATCATCGGCTTCCTGCACGTCGGTATCCCGTTGTCGCAAGGGCCAGTCCGGGCCGTGAACCTCGAGGGAAAAGTGCGGCGATTGTGAGCGGGTGCTGCGCTTTACGCGGCAGTTGTTGCGACAGGCTATTCGAGTGGTTGCTCGCTGACGATGATTCCGTTTTCGTCGGCATACAGCCAGTGGCCTGGACAAAAAGTGATGCCTGCAAAAGAGACCACGACATCGCGCTCACCCGAGCCGAGTTTTCTCGGCTGTGTAGGACAGATGCCGAGCGCCCGCACCGCGATGGGCATCTGGCGCAGATTTTCGACGTCGCGGACGGCGCCATTGATGACGACGCCGGCCCAGCCGTTGCCCAGCAACAGGCCACCGAGCACGTCACCGAACAGCGCGCGCTCGAGCGATCCGCCACCGTCGACGACCATTACCCGTCCGTTGCCGGACTCGCCCAGCGTGCTCTTGAGCAGGGCGTTGTCCTCGAAACAATGGATCGTGGTGATAGGACCATGAAACTTGGGTCGCTGCCCGAAGTCGCGGAACACACCGCGGGCGGTTCTGACTTTGTCACGGTGGTCGTCGGAGAGATCACAGATGCTGCGTATCATGGTCGGGGTGGGTCGAGTGTCCTGTCTGGAAGGAGCCATTATGCAGCAGCCTTGCGGGAGTCCATGATGATTCTGGTGCCAAGTCGCTCATACGGAACTACCGGTATGGCCCAGGCTTGAGCGATGTCGAGAGCACGACATCTGGAGTTGCGCGACGAAGGGATGGGGTTGGTGCTACGCGCCGCCCGGTTCGCCGCATGGAAACATCGAGACCAGCGACGCAAGGGTAAGGGACGCGTGCCGTATATCAATCACCCCCTCGATCTCGCGCACTTGCTTTGGTTCGAGGGTGGGGTGAGCGACGCCACCGTGTTGGCAGCGGCTTTGTTGCACGACACGATCGAGGACACGCAAACCAGTGTGCAAGAGCTACAGGGCGAGTTCGGTGAGCGTATCGCCGCGATCGTCATGGAGGTCACGGATGAGCCATCACTGAACTGGCGGGTACGCAAGAAATTGCAGATCACCCGCGCGCGACTCGCTTCGTCGGAGGCCAAGCAGGTGAAGCTCGCCGATCGAATCTGCAACTTGCGCAGCATGGTTGCGAGTCCGCCTCATGGGTGGAGCGTCGAGCGCCAGCAGGCGTATTTCGATTGGTCGAAGGATGTGGTCGATCAGTTGCGCGGCACGAACGCGGAACTCGAGCAGCGCTTCGATCAGATTTACAAAAAAAGGCCCTAGGGATACCCCAGGGCCTTTATATGTTCTCGGGGTCGGTCGCGGTCACGCCCGCGACGACGCGTCCGAGTTACCGCGGAATCAGGCTGCGTAGCGCTTGGCCATCGTCTCGAGCGGCAGCACTTTGATGCTGGCTGCCTTGCCGGCGCAGCCGAAGGCTTCGTAGCGGGCAACGCAGATCTCGCGCGCGGCCTGCATGGCTTCTTTCATGTATTTGCGCGGATCGAACTCGGCGGGATCCTTGTTCATGTAGCGACGGATCGCGCCGGTCATGGCGAGGCGGATGTCGGTGTCGATGTTGATCTTGCGCACACCGTGTTTGATGCCCACGAGGATTTCTTCGACCGGGACGCCATACGTCTCGCGAAGTTTGCCGCCATTTTCGCGGATGATCTGCAGCCACTCCTGAGGCACGGACGAGGAGCCGTGCATCACGAGGTGGGTGTTCGGAATCTTTGCGTTGATTTCGCGGATGCGCTGGATCGCGAGAATGTCGCCGGTGGGTTTGCGCGAAAACTTGTAGGCGCCGTGCGAGGTGCCGATGGCGATAGCCAGTGCATCGACGCCAGTTTTGGCGACGAAATCGGCGGCCTGATCGGGATCGGTGAGAAGTTGATCATGCGACAGATGTCCCTCTGCGCCGTGACCGTCTTCTTCGCCGGCCTGACCGGATTCGAGCGAGCCCAGGCAACCTAGCTCGCCTTCGACCGATACACCCACCGAGTGCGCGATGCGCACCACGTGACGCGTGACATCGACGTTGTACTCGTAGGACGCCGGCGTTTTGCCATCTTCGCGCAGTGAACCATCCATCATCACGCTCGAGAAGCCGGAGCGGATCGATTGGACGCACACGGACGGGCTCGTGCCGTGATCCTGGTGCATGACGATGGGGATGTGCGGATAGCTTTCGATGGCGGCTTCGATGAGATGTCGCAGGAAGGGTTCACCGGCGTATTTCCGCGCGCCAGCCGAGGCCTGCATGATGACCGGGCTATTGGTCTTGTCGGCGGCCTGCATGATCGCCTGGACTTGCTCGAGATTGTTGACGTTGAAGGCGGGTACGCCATAACCGTGTTCGGCGGCGTGGTCGAGCAGCTGTCGCATGGAGATGAGTGGCATGGGCGAGTCCTCGTTGAAATCACCGGTGTGGGATACGTTCGCTATTTTATAGAAGTCGACGTCAGTGTTGCTCAAAGATGCAGCGGAAGACGTGCGTCCGCGAACAGAGCGTCGACATCTTCCTGCGTTGCCGCACGCTCGGCTTTCTGTGCCCGTGTTCGATCGAGGTGCGGGGCGATTTCATGCACGAAATCGAGCGTGTAACGTCGCAGGAAGCTGCCGCGACGAAATCCCGCCCATGTGAGATGTCGCGGGAAAAGATGACTTGCGTCGAAGGATACGAGATCCGCGTCTTCGACGGGATCGAGCGCCATGGCGGCGACAATGCCTACGCCGAGCCCCAGTCGCACGTAGGTCTTGATGACGTCGGCATCGCGCGCCGTGAGGGCAATGTTGGGCTCGAGGCCCGCCGCGGAGAAAGCATCCGGCAGTGATGCCGGCCCCGACATATTGAAGACATAGGTGACCAGCGGGTGGGGCGCGAGCTTCGCCAGCGTCAATGATTTGGCACTCGCGAGCACGTGGTTTTTTGGAACGATCACCCTGCGGTACCACTCGTAGCAGGGCAACAGCGTGCAGTGCGGGAACTGTTCGCGGGATCCGGTGGCGATGGCGAGGTCGACCTGCCCCGCGCTCAGCATGTCGGCAATCTGCTCCGAGGTGCCTTGATGCAGATGTAGTCGAACCTTGGGATAGCGTTGGCGGAAGCGATCGATGACTTTGGGCAGCACGTAGCGGGCCTGAGTGTGCGTGGTCGCGATCGATAGCGTACCGCGATCAGGATCTCGGGCATCGAGCGACATCGCCTTGATGGCCTGAGTCTCGCGTAGCACCCGCTGCGCTCGTTCGTAGACCCGCTGCCCTGCCGACGTGAGGCGCACGAGATTGCGCCCCTCGCGCACGAAGAGCTCGAGGCCGAGCTCGTCCTCAAAAACCTTGAGTTGTCGGCTGACCCCGGGCTGGGAGATGTGCAACTTCTCGGCGGCAGCCGAGATGCTGAAGCCGGCGTCAACAATGGCGACGAGATAGCGGAGCTGCGCGAGCTTCATGCACGCAGACTCCGCCGACTCATGCTCAATCCTCGATCAGGAAGCTGCGCAGTTGCTCCGAGCGGCTCGGATGACGCAGTTTGCGCAGCGCCTTGGCCTCGATCTGGCGGATGCGCTCACGCGTCACATCGAACTGCTTGCCGACTTCTTCGAGGGTATGGTCGGTATTGAGATCGATGCCGAAACGCATGCGCAGCACCTTGGCTTCGCGCGGCGTAAGTTGGGCAAGCACGGCGTGCGTGGTTTCACGGAGCGATTCGGCTGTGGCTTGATCGATCGGCGAGGCCACCGAAGTGTCCTCGATGAAATCGCCAAGGTGCGAATCCTCGTCATCGCCGATTGGCGTCTCCATCGAGATCGGTTCCTTGGCGATCTTGAGTACCTTGCGGACTTTGTCCTCGGGCATCTCCATGCGCACCGCGAGTTCCTCTGGCGTCGGCTCGCGACCCATCTCTTGCAGCATCTGCCGCGAAATGCGGTTCAGCTTGTTGATGGTTTCGATCATGTGCACCGGAATACGGATGGTACGGGCTTGATCGGCGATGGAGCGGGTGATCGCCTGACGGATCCACCAGGTCGCATAGGTCGAAAATTTGTAGCCGCGACGGTACTCGAACTTGTCGACCGCCTTCATGAGACCGATGTTGCCTTCCTGGATGAGATCGAGGAACTGCAAACCGCGGTTCGTGTACTTCTTGGCGATCGAGATCACGAGACGCAAGTTGGCCTCGACCATCTCTTTTTTGGCGCGACGCGCTTTGGCTTCGCCGATCGACACCTCGCGGTTGATGTCCTTGATTTCGCCGATCGAGAGATGGTGCAGTTTTTCGATTTCGCCGAGCAGGATCTGCTTGTTGCGAATGTCCTCGGCGAAGCGCTCGAGCGGTGCCGACCACTTCTTGTTCGCCTTGACGTGTTTGGCGACCCAGCGGTCGTTAGTCTCGTTGCGCGGGAAGGAGGTGATGAATTCTTTGCGCGGCATGCCGGCATCGCGCACGGCGATGACCATGATGTCGCGCTCGAGCTGCCGAATTTCATTGACCTGCGCGCGCAAGTTGTCGATCAGAGCCTCGAACATGCGCGGCGCGAGTTTGAGTTCCATGAACTCGTCCGAGAGCTTCTGGCGGATCTTCTGGGTCTTGGGATCGGCCATGCCGATCTTGGCAACCGATCCGAGCATCTGCGCATGCAGTTTTTGCAACGAGGCAAATCGCTCGGCCGCCTCGACCGGATCAGGACCCGTATCGACGGTCTCTTCGCTGTCGTCGCCGTCGCCGGCTTCGGATTCTTCTTCCTCGGCGGGCGCCGCGGCTTCGACCTTGGTCGGGTTCTGCGGCTGCGCGATGACATCCGGCGCGTTGGGGTCAATGAAACCGACGATGACGTCGGCTAGGCGACCGCCGTTTGTGACCTTGTCGTAGGCGCGAAACAGGAAGTCGAAGGTCGGCGGATAAAGCGAAATCTGCGTGCGTACGGCATCAAGGCCTTCTTCGATACGCTTGGCGATGCTGATCTCGCCCTCGCGGGTGAGCAGCTCGACCGTGCCCATCTCGCGCATGTACATGCGCACCGGGTCGGTTGTGCGCCCGAGCTCGGCATCGAGTGCGGCGAGCGCTGCAGCGGCTTCTTCGACGGCCTCGTCCGAGGGCGCGGTCGTTTCGGGGGCGAGCAGGGATTCTTCCGGTGCCTTTTCGTACACCTGAATGCCCATATCGTTGATCGTGTTGACGATTTCTTCGATCTGCTCGGGATCGACGATCTCGGTGGGCAGGTAGTCGTTGACCTGCGCGTACGTCAGGTAGCTTTGCTCCTTGCCGAGCGCGATCAATTGTTTGAGCTGCGATTGTCGCTCTTCGGGCAGCGCGATCGGACGGCGCTCGGGCATGGCGAGGAGCTTTGAATTGTCGTTCGCGGCGGCCTTGGCAGCCTTGGCGGCCTTGGATTTGGCGGCAGGCGCCGCAGCTTCGCTCGGTGCGGCCGCAGGCTCTGGCTTGGCGGGCGCGGCGGTCTTCTCCGCTGGCTTCGTCGGGGTTGGCGCCTTGCTGGTTGTCGTCGCTTTCGGGGCGGCTGCGGGTTTCGCGGCCGCAGCGGGCTTGGCGACCGGCGCGGGCTTAGCTACCGGCGCGGGCTTGGCCACCGCGGCAGTCCCAGGCTTTTTGGCGATGACCGATTTGCCGGCAGGCTTGGTCGTCGGCTTGGCGACGGCCTTGGGCGCAGGTTTGGCAGCGCCAGCCTTGGTGGTGGTGGGTTTTACGGCCGCCTTGGGTGCGGGTTTCGCGGCGGGCTTGGCCGCGGGTTTGACGGCGGGTTTGACGGCGGGTTTGGCCGCTGGCTTGGCAGCCTTGGGCGCCGCCTTGCTCAACGTCTTGCCGCCCGCAGGCTTGGTGGCGGCCTTCGACGGTGCCGTTTTGCCGGGGGCCGGACGCGCGGGTTTCTTGGCTGAAGTGGCTTTGCCAGAAGTGGCCTTGGATGTTTTTGTCATGTCTTGGATGCCTGTCGGGTCCGTGCCCGGGCCGGTAAAGCGAACCCGCGAATATACGGGAAAACGCTGTTTTTTGCCAGTGTTTAACGCCTTCAAAGGAGGGCTAACACGCGCTGCTGCGGGGTGCTCCGCTCAGGCCCCGTTCAGCGAGTTGCGCTGCCGCCCCGAGCTCCGCTTCGACTCGCCATGAGCTGCTGCAGTTCCGATTTTTCTTCGCCGGAGAGTCCCGCCGAGCGCTCGCGTTCGAGTAACGCATCGAGTCGGCGTCGACGCTGCTCGTCGCGCAGGCGGCCTAGGGCGTCGCGTAGCTCCAGCAGGGCCGCCTCGTCGCCCGGGACCAGCGACTCGACGCTCGCCAGCCGGGCAAAGCGCTCGTGCTCTGGGCGATCGCGCCAGCGCTCGAGTAACTGGCCGGTGTTGGCGCAGGGCTGTTCGCGCAGATCTGCAATCAAGGCACGCAAGATGTCGGCGCCGGCGTCATCAAGCGTGGCGAGAATGTCGAGCTCCGGGTCCTGCAGACGAGTAGCGATCTTTGGGTGATGCACGAGCGCGAGCACCGCTTGGCGCATCAAGCCGCCACGACCCGCGCTCTTAGCCGTTCTGCCGGTCACTACGATTCCGGGCGTCGCGCGACGCGCAGGGGCGCTCGAGCCGCTGGCGCCGCCGCCGGTGCCACCGCTGCCCGCCTCCCAGAGCTCGCGCAGTCGTTGAGCGGGCAGACGAATGGCCTCCGCGCAGCGTTCGATGAGCAGTTCGCGATAGACGCCGTCCGGCACTTTGGCGACCAGCGGGCGGGCGATTTCCGCGAAGCGCGCGCGGCCGTCGGCGTGGGCGAGATCCACCTGCGAAGTCAGCTCCTGAACAAGATATTCGGAGAGCGGCAGCGCTGCATCGAGTCGTGCTTCGAAGGCTTCTCGGCCTTCTTCACCGACCAGGGAATCCGGATCGTGTCCATCGGGCAGGAATAGAAATTTGAGTTGTCGCCCGTCGCGCACCTCGGGCAGCGCGTTGTTGAGCGCGCGCCAGGCCGCGGCGCGCCCCGCTCGATCACCATCAAAAGCGAAGACCACTTCGGCGACCAGTCGAAAGACGCGCTTGAGGTGTTCGGGCGTGGTCGCCGTACCGAGTGTCGCCACGGCGTACTGGATGCCGGCCTGATGCAGGCGCACGACATCCATGTACCCCTCGACCATCATCAAACGCTTGAGTGGCGCGCGGCTCTGCCGAACTTCGTAGAGCCCAAAGAGTTCGCGCCCCTTGTGAAAGAGCGTCGTTTCAGGGGAATTGAGGTACTTCGGCTCACCCTGATCGATGATGCGCCCGCCGAAGGCGATGACCCGACCGCGGGCGTCGCGAATCGGAAACATCACGCGATCGCGGAAACGGTCGTAGTAGCGATCGCCTTCGCGCCCGGTGCTGCCCTCGCGTTCGATGATCAGGCCGCAGGCCAGTAGCGCCTCGCGTTGTTTCGTATCTTTAGCGAAACGATTAAGCACCTCATTCCACGAATTGGCTGAATAACCGATACCAAATCGCTGAATGATCTCGGACGTGAGCCCGCGTTTGGCGAGATATCCCGAAGCCCGGGAATCGTTCTTCAAGCGCTCCGCCCAGAAAGTCGCGACTTGCGCCATCAGCGCGGCCAGATCCGGCTCATCGCGAGCCCGCCCGTCATCGGCGCGTGCCTCGCGCGGGATCTCGACGCCGAGGCGTGCGGCCAGTTCCTCGACCGCTTCGGGGAAACTCAGGCGGTCGTAATTCATCAAAAAGCCGAGCGCCGTACCATGCGCGCCGCAGCCGAAGCAGTGATAGAACTGCTTGTCAGGGCTTACCCAGAAAGACGGTGATTTTTCGTCGTGAAACGGGCAGCAGGCCTTGAATTCGCGGCCCGATTTTTTGAGCGGCACGCGCGCGCCGATGAGTTCGACGAGGTCGGTTCTACCGATCAGGTCGTCGATGAAGTGCTGCGGGATGCGCCCGGTATTGCGCCCGTTCATGGGCGGCAAGGATACGGGGTTCGGCCTCAGCCGGCGCCGAGTTTCGCTTTGATGAGGGCGCTGACGGCGCCCATGTCGGCGCGTCCGGCGGCACGGGTCTTCACGAGACCCATGACCTTACCCATGTCCTTGACCGAGGCCGCGCCGGTTTCGGCGATGGCGGCGGCGATGAGCGACTCGAGCTCGGCGGTCGAGAGCTGCTCGGGCAGATAAGCCTGCAGTTGCTTCGCTTCGACACCTTCTTTTTCGGCCAAGTCGGCGCGGCCACCGGCCTCGAACTGCGCAATGGCCTCCTTGCGCTGTTTGATCATCTTTTCGATGACCGCGAGGACCTGCGCATCGTCGAGCGAGATTCGCTCGTCAACTTCGCGCTGCTTGATCGCCGCCTGCAGCATGCGGATGACGCCGAGACGCTCCTTTTGACCGGAGCGCATCGCATCCTTCATGTCCTGCGTGATGCGCTCCTTGAGCGACATCGTCGGGGCTCGGGACGAAGCGCCGCGCGTCAGCGCGCGCGCGCGATGGCCGAGCGCGGCGAGGAGCGCTTGATGTGGCGCTTCACGGCGGCAGCCTTTTTGCGCTTACGCTCTTGTGTCGGCTTTTCGTAGAATTCGCGACGGCGCAGCTCGGTGAGCACACCGGCTTTCTCGCAGGCGCGCTTGAAGCGACGCAGGGCAGCGTCGAAATATTCATTTTCTCGAACACGAACGCTCGGCATCGAAAACCTCAACCCCTTGATTTGAAAGGAATTCCTACAGTGCCCTGCGGGAACAGGGGCGGGGATTCTAATGATCCCGGCAGCAAAAGGCAAAAGTCCCAAGCAACCATGCGTATTTTGGCCATCGAATCTTCCTGCGACGAGTCGGCCGCTGCCGTGTTCGATGGCGAACGTGGCCTGCTCGCGCACGAGGTGTTTTCACAGATCGATCTGCATCAGATTTATGGAGGCGTGGTGCCCGAGTTGGCCTCCCGCGATCACGTCCAACGTTTGCTGCCGATCGTTTCGCGGGTTATCGAGCAGGCCGGCGGGCCAGCGCAGCTTCAGGGCGTCGCCTATACGGCGGGGCCGGGGCTGATCGGCGCGCTGCTCACCGGGGCGGCACTCGCGCGGTCGTTGGCACGCGCCTGGGAGTTGCCCTCGATCGGCGTGCACCACCTCGAGGGGCACTTGCTCGCGCCACTGCTCGAACCCGAGCCGCCGCCGTTTCCGAACGTATCGCTGCTGGTCTCGGGCGGGCACACCATGCTCATCGAGTGTCGCGGCGTCGGTGACTATCGCGTGCTCGGCGAGACCCGCGATGACGCGGCGGGCGAGGCCTTCGACAAGAGCGCGAAGTTGCTGGGTCTGCCTTACCCGGGCGGTCCGCAGCTCGCTCGGCTCGCCGATACCGGCCAGTCTGGGCGTTTCAATTTTCCGCGGCCGATGCTTGATCGACCTGGCCTCGAGTTCAGTTTTTCGGGCCTGAAGACCGCCGTGCTGCATGCCGCTCGTGCGCTCGAGTCGCCGCGTGCTGAAGATCGCGCGGATCTCGCGCGAGCGCTGCAGGAGGCGGTGGTCGACACGCTGGTGGCAAAGAGTCTGCGTGCACTCGAGGACACCGGACTCGATGCGCTCGTGGTCTCGGGGGGCGTGAGTGCCAACCGTTGTCTACGAGAAAAAATGGCGGCTGCTGCCGCGCGTCTCGGGGCGCGCGTGTACTATCCGCGCCTCGAGTTTTGCACCGACAACGCGGCCATGATTGCGGTCGCGGGGCATGCGCGGCTTGCCGCCGGCGAGCGCGATGGCCCGGGAATACGGGCGCGGGCGCAATGGCCGCTCAGTACCTTGCGGCCACCAGGAATTCTTTGAACTATTCGGGGATCGATCCATTCATGGGCAACAGGGCGAACGACAAGATTTTCCTCCGCGGTCTGGAGGTGGAATGCATCATCGGCTTCATCGACTGGGAGCGCCGCATCAAGCAGCGCGTGCAGATCGATCTCGAGATGCCGGTCGATTGCACGCGGGCCGCAGTCCGCGACGATGTGGCCGATACGCTCGATTACAAGCGCGTGGCCAAGCGGGTGATCACCTTCGTCGAGTCGTCGGAATTCATGCTGGTCGAAACCATGGCGCATCGCATGGCGATGATGATCCTCGAGGAGTTCGGCATCGAATGGATCCGCATCTCGATCAACAAGCCGGGCGCGATTCGCGGCTCGCGCGATGTGGGTGTGGCTATCGAGCGCAATCGCGAGGACCTTTTGGCCCGTGACTGATCCGCAGGCTGCGCCGACCCGCGTTCATGTTGCTGCCGGCAGCAACGTCGATCCGGTCAAAAATCTCGAACTCGCAGCGCGTGAGATGCGGCGCAGTTTTGGCGAGGTGCGTTTCTCGCCGGCCTATCAGAATGCGGCGGTGGGTTTCGCGGGCGAGGATTTCATCAATTTCGTCGCCGAGTTCGACACCGTGCAGGATGTGCACGCGGTCATCGCTGAACTGCAGCGCATCGAGGGGCTGTGCGGGCGCACCCGCGACGCACCGAAATGGGCGCCGCGCAGCATGGATCTCGATATCTTGCTCTACGGCGATCGGGTATGCGATGAGCCGGGGCTCATCTTGCCGCGTCCCGATCTCATCCGTCGGCCGTACATGCTGGGCCCGATGGCGGAACTCGCGCCGTTGACCGTTCATCCGACGCTCGGCAAGACCATGACACAGCTATGGGCGGAGTTTGCTCGGGGCGCACACGACATGCAGCGCGTGGACCTGGCGCTCGGCGGTTGATTTAGTGTGCCGCGGGCTACCAGGCGACGCTGCGACCGCCATCGACCGGCATGATTTGCCCGGTGATGAAGGGGGCGTCGGCGGCAAAGAAAAGTGCGGTGCGTGCGATGTCCGCCGCGGAGCCGCTGCGCTTGAGCAGCGTGCGTTCGACGATCTTGTGTTGCAGCGCAGTATCGGCAACGCCGTCCGCCGGCCACATCACCGGTCCGGGTGCGATGGCATTCACGCGAACCTGCGGTGCGAGTTCGCGGGCCAGCGAGCGCGTGAGCATGATGAGACCCGCCTTGGCGACGCCGTAGACCGGATAGCGACGCAGCGGTCGCAGGCCGTGAATGTCGACGATGTTGAGAATCAGGCCCTGCGAAAGGCGCAGTGCAGAGGCCGCGGCCTGCGAGAGAAAAAGGGGTGCCTTGAGATTCGAGCCGAGCAGGTCATCCCAATGCGCTTCGGTGATTTCGCCGACCGGTGTCGGATAGAACGTCGAGGCGTTGTTGACCAGAATGTCGAGACGACCAAAGCGTTGAGTGGTGAAGTTCACGAGCTCACCGAGCCGCGCGATATCGAGCAGGTCGGCGCTGATGCTGACGGCGCTGCCCGGCCGGATTTTTTCGAGGTCGGCGATCAGTGCCGCAGCGTCGGCGGCGGAGTGGTGGTAATGCACGACTACCGAGGCTCCGGCGGCATGAAAACAGCGGGCGATCTCGGCGCCGACACGGCGCGCACCACCCGTGATGAGCGCCACCTTGCCGCTCAAGGGCGCATGATGGCGGGGGGTTGCAGCGGCCAGCGGCGATTCGGTGTTCATGAGGACCGATTATGAACCGCTCGCGCCCAGTCTCAATGCCGACGTTGCCGAGGCCTACCGGCGAGGCTCTGGCGCATTCGGTGGCCACGGCGGCGTTCATCGCCGAGCAAATCCGCGCCCAGCGCGGCTGGATTTCCTTCGCTGAATACATGCAGCACGCGCTCTATGCGCCAGGTCTCGGTTATTACAGCGCGGGTGCGGCGAAGTTCGGCGCTGCAGGTGATTTCGTCACGGCGCCGCTGATCTCGCCGATTTTTTCGCGCACGTGTGCGCGGCGCATCGAAGATTGGCTAAATTTGATCAGCGGCGAAACATTGCTCGAGTTCGGTCCGGGTACGGGCCGCTTTGCACTCGATGCGCTGGGTGTGCTCGGCGCGCCGGGGTCGCCGCTGCGTCGTTATCAGCTGCTTGAGGTCTCCGCCGACCTGCGCGAGCGACAGCAACAGCTGCTGCGTGCGACGGAACCCGCCGCTGCGCCCACGGTTGCGCTCGAGTGGAGCGAGTCCTTGCCCGAAGATTTTCGCGGCGTGGTGTTCGCCAATGAAATCCTCGATGCCTTGCCCGCCGAGCGCTTCGTGGTACGCGAGGGGCAGTGGTGGCGGCTTGGCGTTGGACTCGACCTTGGTTCGGGCAAGGACCCCCGCTTCGAGTGGCGTGTTCGACCTGCCGACGGCGCCTGCAGCGACGATACGATTTTTTTGGTAGAGGCCAATCGAAGGCAGCAGTGGCTCACCGCAGCGGGCATCGACCTGCCGGAGGGCTATTGCGGTGAGTGGCAGCCTGCGCTCGAGCCGTGGCTCAAGTCACTCGCCGCATCGCTAGAGTGCGCTGTAGTGTTGATCGCCGATTACGGTCTGCCGCGCCGTCAGCTACTGCATCCTGATCGCGTACAGGGCAGCCTCCGTTGTCATTACCGGCACCACGCGCTCGGCGATCCGTTCTTTTACCCTGGCCTCGTCGACCTCACGACGTGGGTGGATTTCTCGAGCGTGGCTGAAGCCGCTGAGCTGGCGGGGTTCGCGGTCGCGGGTTTCACCACGCAGGCGGCGTTTCTGCTGGGTGCCGGGATCGATCGGGAGTTGTCCGCAGCGAGCGCTGCGCTCGATGACGCCGCGTTCGAGGTTGATTCGAGGCATGTCGATCCGCGTCACGTCGACATGACTCGCGGCGTGCGTCAGCTGTTGCTGCCCGGCGAAATGGGCGAGGCCGTGAAGTTCATGCTGCTCGCGCGGGGTATCGCCGCAAATTTCTTTGACGAGGAGCCTGCGTTCAGTCTGCAGGATCTGCGAGCATCGCTTTGAGTGCAGCGAGGCGCTTGCTGCGCAGGCGCTCGCCGATTTTTGCGCCATCAAGTCCCTCGCGATCGTGGTCATCGAGGTTCACTGCTCGGGCGATATCGAGTGCACGCTCGATGCGTGCGCGCTGCGGATAGGGCGCGTCGGCCAAACCGAGTCGACCGCGGGCATCACATTCGCACGCTTCAAGGAATTCGGCGAATCGAGCCGGGCGTCGGAAGGCATCACCGCGTTCGAGCAGTTCGAGGATGGTGCTGGTGCGCAGTTCGAGTGCGCGATGCACGTGGGTATGAAAGCGGCTCGCGAGCAGGGCGAGTTCGCGATGTTCCTGCGGGACTCGCAAGCGTGCACAGAGCGCCTCGATCGCTGGCAGACCGAGGGTTTCGTGGGCGTGATGTCGTGGCCACTGCTCGCGCGGTGTCAGAGCTTTGCCGAGATCATGCGCGAGCACCGCGAAACGCACGGTTTGCGGTGCGCCACGCGCCGCGGCAATCTGCAAGGCGAGCATGATGTGTTCGCCGGTGTCGACTTCGGGGTGCCACTCTGCTCGTTGCGGCACACCGAACAGCGCATCAACCTCGGGCAGCACTACGCGCAGCGCGCCGCAGTCGCGCAACAGGCCGATGGCGGCGCGCGGCGCCGGCTCATCAAGCGCGCGGGCGAGTTCGCGCCATACTCGCTCGGGCACCAGGGCGTCGGCTTCGCCTGCCTCGACCATGCGGCGCATCAGCGCCAGTGTTTCAGGTGCAACCGTGAAGCCGAGCGGAGCGAAGCGCGCCAGGAAGCGCGCCACACGCAAGATGCGCACCGGATCTTCGACGAACGCAGGCGAGACGTGTCGCAGGATGCGTTGCTCAAGATCGGTGCGACCGCCAAACGGGTCGATGATCTGGCCGTCGGCGCTGCGGGCCATCGCATTGATGGTCAGGTCGCGACGCGCGAGATCCTGCTCCAACGTGACCGTCGGTGAGAACTCGGTGGTGAAGCCGCGGTAGCCCGGCGCGACCTTGCGCTCAAGGCGGGCGAGTGCGTATTCCTCGCGGGTCTGTGGATGCAGAAATACCGGGAAATCCTTGCCCACGGGCAAATAGCCCCGCGCCTCGAGCTCAGCCGGGGTGGCGCCGACGACAACCCAGTCACGCTCGACGACCGGCCGCCCGAGCAGCTCGTCGCGAACCGCACCGCCTACGAGATAGATGTCCACGCGCGGATGTTAGCGCGACGGACGACGGATGGATGGGCCGTGGATATAGGTGGGCGCGATGCTCGCCAGCGCCGTGGGTGTCATGCCAAGACGCGCAAAGCCGTTATCACGACAGATGTTATCGACGGTCAGCGAGCGGAAGTTGTCGCTGGAGAAAGGCTTACCCGGCACGAAATCCATGATGCGGGCCTGCAGACGACCGAGCGCGTCGGGCAAGGGCAGGACATGCGCGCCGGTCCCGGCGAGTTCACCGGTGTAGCGCACGAGGTCGCCCAGAGTCATCACCTCTGGTCCACAAAGATCATAACTTTGACGGCTGGTGGCGCCGCCATGCAGCGCGCGCTCGAAAGCGCCGACCACGTCGTCGATCCACACCGGTGCGAAGCGCGCATGGGCGCGGGCCAGCGGCATGAAGCCACCGGAGAGCCGCAGCAGCGCGGCGAAGCGGTTGAGCAGCGAGTCACCCACACCAAAGATTACGGAGGGGCGGAAGAGGGTCCAGTCGAGCGTCGCCGGTGCCGCGCGCACATGGCGCTCCGCGATGCCCTTGGAGCGCAAGTAGTGGCTGGGGCCCGCCTCATCGGCGCCGAGCGCGCTCATGTGCAAGTAGCGGGTGACGTGGGTTTCGACGCAGCTCGCGACCACTTTGCGCGTGAGCTCGGCGTGAGCGAGCTCGAAACCACGTCCGGAAAATCCTTTTTCATTGAGGATACCGACAAGGTTCACCACCACATCGCTGCCGGCGATCACGGCACGCAGGGCCTCGGGTTGGTGCACATCCACGCGCAGACGTTCGACGGTGGGTAGCACCGCCAGATGTCGCGCCGCGTGCGGGTCGCGAGTCGGTACACGTACCCGATGACCGGCCGCGGCCAGACGCGCGACGAGTCGGGTGCCGACGAACCCCGTTCCGCCGAGCACGGTAACAAGTAGTGGGCGCATGGTCAGCGCAGCAGCAGAATGGTGATTTCGCCGTTGCGTCGAACCTGCAGCACGAGCGTGTTGCCGCCGCGACCGGCCGCCGCACGCCACGCTTTGCTGAGCTCCTCGCGCGTGCCGATGCGGTTGCCGTTGGCAGCGACGATGACGTCGCCGGCGCGCAGTTCGGCCGACGCGGCCGGACTCGAGGGCGTCACGGCACGCACGATCACGCCGGGTCCGGCGTTGCCAAGCAGATCCTCGAGTTGCGCGCCCTCGAGCGCTCGGTGCTGACCGCCCTCGGGGACCGCGTCAGTGCTGCCGGTGTTTTGTTCGGCATTGCCGGGGGCCGCCGGATCGGCGACCTCGGCGGTGAGCTTGCGCGCTTGTCCGTCGCGCAGCAGCGCGAGCTCGACCTTGTCGCCGACGCGCAGCAAGCCGATGGCGTTGCGGAACTCGGCAGCGGATTTCACGTTGCGACCGTTGATGGCGGTGACCACGTCACCGGCCTTGATGCCGGCACGGGCCGCCGCCGAGTCCTTGACCACCTGAGTGACCAGCGCACCGCCTGCGGTGCTGATGCCAAGCGCTTGCGTGACGTCCGGAGTGACCGGTGCGATGGTCACGCCGAGCTGGCCGCGCTTGACCGAGCCGTATTTGATGAGCTGATCCATGACGCTGCGCGCCATGTTCACGGGGATCGCAAAGCCGATGCCGATGTTGCCGCCGCTGCCCGAGAGAATCATGTTGTTGATGCCGACCAGCTCGCCGCGCAAGTTGACGAGCGCGCCGCCCGAATTGCCGGGGTTGATCGAGGCGTCGGTCTGAATGAGGCTCTCGAATCCATCCGTCATGCCCGAGCGGCCGAGCGCGCTGACGATGCCGTAGGACACCGATTGCTGCAGACCGAAAGGGTTGCCGATGGCGGCGACGTAATCACCCGGTTCGAGCCGATCCGAGTCACCGAGCACCACCTGCGCGAGGCCAGTGGCCTTGACCTGAATCACCGCGATATCGGTTCGCGGATCGCTGCCGATTACTTTGGCCGGTAGCTCACGTTGATCGGAGAGGGTGACGGTGATTTCGCGGGCGTTTTCGACGACGTGGGCATTGGTGATGATGTAGCCCTGCTTCGCATCGACGATGACGCCCGAGCCGGCCGACTGGAAGGGGCGCTCGCGCACGCCCGAGTCTGGCGGGACATTGAAGAACCGGCGGAAGAAAGGATCATCCAGCAGCGGATTACGCTGCCCCTGCTGGCGAATGGTGCCTTGGATGCCGATGCTGACTACGGCGGGCGAGACCCGCTTGATCATCGGCGCGAGCGAAGGCATCGGCGCGACGGCGCGGGTCGGATCTGCGGCGTCGGTGCTCTGCGCGTGAGCGCTCGGCGCGAAAACAGCCGCACAAGCCAAGGCGAGCGCGCCGAGCCAGCGGAGGCCCGACTGAAGGCCGCGCGACTGACGATGAACTTGAGTGGTAGTGGAGTACTGCATGGTTAGGCCCACGATACTGCAAACACACGCGCCGGGTGGAGCGTGCCGTTCAGGTCCAAGGGCAAGCCGGCGCGACGATCCCGGTGGGGAGCATCGCGCCGGTCACCCATCCCGAGGGGGGGGGGTCGGGAAACTTCAGGCCGCTTCGACGGTGATCCGTCGCGGCTGCGCTTTGGCCAGTTTGGCGATCGCGATCTCGAGCACGCCGTGGGTACTGCGCGCGGTGATCTGTGCGGCGTCAGCGTCCTCTGGCAACGAAAAGCGTCGCTGGTAGGTCACGAGATCATCGGTGCCCGGTGCCTGATCGCGCTGCGCCTTGAGGGTGAGGATGCCCTGTTCGGCAGTGATTTCGATCTGCTCGGGTGCGACCCCCGGCAAATCGGCGCGCAACACATAGCGGCTCGGCTCTTCGCGGCTCTCGACCCGCGGAATGAGGGCCACGGGACCACTTTGGTCGAGGGCTTGCTCGAGTTCGCGATGCAAACGGTTCATCAGGCTCCAGTCGTAGCGTACGAGGGTCATTGGCTGGTTCTCCGAATCGAAATATCCTTGATGACTCGGGATATGCGGATTTCGTCGCCGGATTCAAGGGGAAAACTTGTGCACAACGTGTGAAAAGTCACTGAAACACAACATGTTGTGCTGAGCCGACAACAGCCGGGACGACAGAATTTTTTGCTTGCAAATTAATTTTACCGCGAGAGTTGTTATAAGTACCTGTTTTTATTGCATTTTAATTGCATATCCAAGACGGAATTAAAGTCTTGACGCTCCCGGACCGCGTGCTTACTCTTCGCCCGACGACACAACATCTTGTGCGTGCGGGGCAGGGGTCCCGAAGCGGGGTGTGTGGGGTCGGGGGCAGGGGAGAGGCGCCGTCTTCAGCGGTCGCTCAACAACGAGAACAAGTAGCCGCAGGTGCCTTCGGTAGCCTCAGTACTGTCTCGTCGGTATTTCCCCTCGGAAACAACGATTTTCAGGTTTTGAGGCCCACAAACGGCATGAATAGCGTGGTGAAGCTCGAGGCGAAGGACGTCGACAGCATTCCTTTCCAGGAAGCGTCAACCGACATCTGGGACAAAAAATACCGCCTCGTTTCCAAAAGTGGTGAGCCGGTCGACAAGACCATGGACGACACCTATCGGCGCGTGGCGCGTGCGCTTGCCGATGTCGAGGCACCTGCAGAGCGCGAGCATTGGTACGAGCGTTTTCTTTGGGCGTTGCGGCGCGGTGCGATCCCCGCAGGTCGCATCACCTCGAACGCCGGCGCGCTCGAACACAAGCCCGCCACCTCGACCATCAACTGCACGGTGTCGGGCACCATCCGCGACTCCATGGACGACATCCTCAACAAGGTCCACGAGGCTGGGCTCACGCTGAAGGCGGGTTGTGGCATCGGCTACGAGTTCTCGACGCTGCGTCCGCGCGGCGCCTACGTCTCGGGTGCCGGCGCCTACACCTCGGGCCCGCTCTCCTTCATGGATATCTACGACAAGATGTGCTTTACCGTCTCGTCAGCGGGTGGTCGCCGCGGCGCGCAGATGGGCACGTTCGACGTCGGGCATCCGGACGCCATGGAGTTCATCCGCGCCAAGCGCGAGAACGGCCGTCTGCGTCAGTTCAATCTCTCGCTGCTCATCACCGACGAGTTCATGCAAGCCGTGCGCGAGGATCGCGAGTGGAAGCTCGCCTTCCCGCTGCTCCGCAAAGAATTCGAGGCCGAAAAGCCCGATCTCTCCGACGAAAGCAAATACATCTGGCGCGAGTGGCCGTATTCCGAAAACTTCGTGGTCGGCGAGAGCGGTCTCGTCGCCTGCAAAATCTACAAGACGCTGCCGGCGCGGCGTATGTGGGACGTCATCATGTCGTCCACCTACGATTTCGCCGAGCCTGGCTTCATCCTCATCGATCGCGTCAATGAAATGAACAACAACTGGTGGTGCGAGAACATTCGTGCCACCAACCCCTGCGGCGAGCAGCCATTGCCGCCCTACGGGTCCTGCCTGCTCGGTTCGGTGAACCTCACGCGCTTCGTGCGTCATGCGTTCACCGATCAGGCGGAGTTCGACTGGAACGAGTATCGCGAAGTGGTGAAGATCTTCACCCGCATGCTCGACAACGTGGTCGAGGTCAATGGATTGCCGCTCGAGGGGCAGCGCAACGAGATCCTGCGCAAGCGCCGTCACGGCACGGGCTTCCTCGGTCTCGGCAGCGCGATGACGCTGCTGCGCATGAAATACGGCTCGCCCGAATCGGTACAGTTCGCCGAGGACGTCTCGCGAGAGATGGCCGTCGCTGGCTGGGAAGCCGCGCTTGATCTCGCCCGCGAGAAAGGCCCCGCGCCGATCATGAACGAAGAGTTCGCGGTGACCGGCGAGATGCTGCGCAAGCGTCCCGAGATGGCGCGTGACGGCTGGAAGATCGGCAGCAAGATCCCGGGCCGCGTCCTGCATGCTCGCTACAGCCGCTACATGCAGCGCGTGGCGAGCGTCGCACCGGCGTTGGTCGAGCAGCTGGCGCTGGTCGGCGCCCGTTTCACCCACCACACCTCGATTGCGCCCACCGGCACGATCTCGCTGTCGCTCGCCAACAACGCGAGCAACGGCATCGAGCCGTCGTTCGCGCACCACTACTTTCGCAACGTGATCCGCGAAGGCAAGAAGTCCAAGGAAAAAGTCGACGTCTTCTCGTTCGAGCTGCTCGCTTACCGCGAGCTCATCAACTCGAAGGCGATGCCCAACTCGACCAATCCCGCCGAGAAACTGCCCGAGTACTTCACCACGGCCGACGACATCACGCCGACCGAACACGTGGACATCCAGGCGGCCTCGCAGAAGTGGATCGACTCCTCGATCTCGAAGACGGCCAATGTACCGACCGACTTCAAGTACGAAAAATTCAAAGATATCTACCTCTACGCGCACGAGAAGGGGCTGAAGGGTTGCACGACTTTCCGCTTCAACCCCGAGGCCTTCCAGGGCGTGCTCGTCAAGGAAGAAGACCTCAAGAACACCACCTACGTGTTCACGCTCGACGATGGCACCGAGGTGTCGGTCAAGGGCGATGAGGAAATCGAATACGACGGCGAAAAACACACTGCCGCTAATCTGTACGACGCCCTCAAAGAAGGCTACTACGGCAAGTTCTGAGGATTCTCTAGCAAATGGCTGCCATCAAGATCGATCGAAAGATCGCCAAGTACCACGTGCAGAAGCCGGGCGCGGAGCCCGCTGCCGTCGCTCCTGCGTTGCCGAATATCGCCGATCTGCCGACCTCCCACGGCGGCAAGGTCGTGCGTCTCACCGAAGAAGTGCAGCGCCCCGAGGTGCTGATCGGTTCGACCTACAAGATCAAGACGCCGGTGTCCGATCACGCGATGTACGTCACCATCAACGACATCGTGCTGAACGAAGGTACCGAACACGAGCAGCGTCGCCCGTTCGAGGTGTTCATCAACTCCAAGAACCTCGACCACTACCAGTGGATCGTGGCGCTGACGCGCATCATCTCTGCGGTGTTCCGCAAGGGTGGCGATGTGACGTTTTTGGTCGAAGAGCTCAAGGCCGTGTTCGACCCGCGCGGTGGTTACTGGCAGCCGGGCGGCAAGTTCATGCCCTCGATCATCGCCGAGCTCGGTTATGTCATCGAGAAGCACTTGCAGACCATCGGTTTGATGGGGCGCCCCGAGCTCGACGAGCATCAAAGAAAACTCATCGACGAGAAGCGGGCAGAGTTCGAAGCGCGCGGCAAGCAGACCGATGCCTTTGCCAAGTCGCACTTTCCCGAGGGCGCGCAGCTTTGCTCCAAGTGCAGCACGGCCGCGGTCGTCATGATGGATGGCTGCATGACCTGCCTCAACTGCGGCGACTCGAAGTGCGGGTGACGCCTTGCGGCGGCTGATACTCTCCGGCGCATCACTTCTCTCCGCAGTATTCCTCACGCTTTCCGCCGCCGGCGCGCAGCAGCCCGGCGCAACTTCCGCCACCTCGGTTTCGGTATCCGGAGGCATTGCGACGATCGATGCGCCGCCGATTTCTTTGGGTATCCCGCGCCCGCCCGAACTCAAGCGTGATGTCGATTTCTGGATTCGCGTCTACAGCGAGATCACCACGCTGCAGGGGTTCATGCACGATGAGCGCAATCTGGCGATCGTCTATGAAACCTTGGTCTTGCCTGCAGGGGCGCCGGGTTCGCCGCCGCGACGCCAGGCGCTCAATGCCGCGCGCGCTCGTTGGCATGAGGCAATCGGCGAGGCCATCGAGGCGCTGGAGTCGCGACGCGCAGCGGCTACTCCCGAGGCGCGTCGAGTGCTCGAGCTCTGGGCGGGCGAGGCGACGCCCGCGCGTCTGCGCGAGGCACGCAACGAAGTACGTTTTCAGCTGGGGCAGGCCGACCGATTTCGTGCGGGCATCGTCCGTTCGGGTGCGTGGGAGCCGCATATCGCCCGCACCTTTGCTTCGTTGGGTTTGCCGCCGGAGCTCGCTGCGTTGCCGCATGTCGAGTCCTCGTTTACGCCGACGGCTTATTCAAAGGTTGGCGCCTCCGGGCTCTGGCAGTTCATGCGCTCGACCGGGCGGCAGTTCATGCGCGTCGACGATATCGTCGATGAACGACACGATCCCTACCGCTCCACCGAGGCCGCAGCGCGCCTGCTGGCCAGCAACTATCGACTGCTCGGCAGCTGGCCCCTTGCCATCACCGCATACAACCACGGGCCCAACGGCATGCGCCGCGCCCGCGCGGTCATGGGGACCGACGATTTCGGCATCATCGCGCGTCGCTACCGCAGCCCGTCCTTCGGTTTTGCTTCACGCAACTTTTATCCCTCTTTCCTCGCCGCGCTCACCATCGATCAGGACCCGCAGCGCTTTTTTCCTGGAGTGACACGGGCGCCAGAGCAGCGCGCTTTCGAGATCGAGATGCCGGGCTACGCCGAGGTTGCGCGGATCGAGCGGGCACTTGGCCTGTCGCGCGCCGAGCTGCGCGATCTCAATCCTGCGCTTCGACCGGCGGTCTGGTCGGGCGAGCGCTTCGTCCCGCGGGGTTATCGGTTACGTCTGCCCGCAGAGCGCGGCTACACCGCGAACGAGTTCGTCGGTCGATTGGGCGCTGAGCATCTCTTCGTTGCGCAAATCGGGCCGCGATCGCATCGGGTTGCTCGCGACGAGACACTACAGCAAATCGCTCGCAAGCACAGACTCAGCGTGCGCACGCTCGCCTCGTTGAACGGCCTCGAGACGACCGCCAAGCTCAAGTATGGCCGTGTTCTCAAGCTTCCCGAGACGCGACCGGCGAGTCTTGCCGACCTTGCGGCGAGACGTGACGGCGGCGGATCTCCCGCAGCCGATGGGAGCCTCTGAGCCCTATAATCGGGCTCATGCAGAGAACAGCTGTTCGCGTGCTTGTCTGTGCGCTCGCGCTCCCAGCCGCGTGGCCCGCGGCTGCCTCGCCCTCATTCACCGCCAGTACGACCTCGGGCAGCGACGTGGTTCTGCCCATGGCTTCGGAGGTGGTGGTCCACAAGGCAAAGCGACGGCTGGAGTTGTGGCAAGGCGAGAAACTGCTGCGCGCCTACCGGATCTCTCTCGGCCTCAATCCCGCCGGGCACAAGCAGCAAGAGGGTGATTTCCGCACGCCGGAGGGGCGTTATGTGCTCGACATACGCAATCCGCGCAGCGAGTTTTTTCTCTCGATGCGGGTGTCTTACCCGAGCCCGAGGGATGTGGCCCGTGCGCGCAAGGCAGGCGTGCCTCCGGGTGGGCAAATCATGATCCACGGCCTGCCGAATGTTCCGCGTTGGCCGCCCGAGCATTATGCGCGTGAGGATTGGACCGACGGTTGCATCGCCCTCAGCAACGCCGACATGATGGAAGTGTGGATGCTGGTGGCCGACGGTACGCCGATCGACATTCGCCCCTGAGACGTCCCGGCTATCCTTGTCGGACGTTTGTCCACGGAGACTTGCTTGGAAACCAGCATCATCATTCCCGAAGTCGTCGATGCCCGCGTGGCACCGCGAGGCGCGCTCGAAAGTCTCTCTCAGGAAGAAATCGAGCAGTTGCTGTCGACGGGGCAGGGCGGTCTGTATCCGCTCTTTCGCCAATGCGCGCTTGCCGTGTTGAATGCCGGCAGCGATACCGACAACGCGCGCGAGATCTTTGATCAATACCGCGATTTCGATATCCGCATTCTGCGTCACGCTTGGGGCGTGAAGCTCGAGATCAAGAACGCGCCGGCGAAGGCCTTTGTCGACGGGCAGATGATCCGCGGCACCAAGGAGCTGCTCTTCGCAGTGCTGCGCGATATCGTCTATACGGCCAATGAAATCGTCGACAGCGGTCGGTTCGACCTCGGCAAGCCGCAGTCGATCACCAACGCCGTGTTCCACATCCTGCGCAATGCTCGACTGCTCGGCCACAAACTGCGCCCGAATCTGGTCGTGTGCTGGGGTGGGCACTCGATCAATCGCGAGGAATACGAATACACCAAACGCGTGGGCTACGAACTCGGCCTGCGCGGTCTCGACGTTTGCACCGGCTGCGGACCGGGCGCGATGAAAGGCCCGATGAAAGGCGCCACCATCGGTCATGCCAAGCAACGCATCACGAGCGGGCGATACGTGGGTCTCACCGAGCCCGGCATCATTGCCGCCGAGCCGCCTAACCCCATCGTCAATAACCTCGTGATCATGCCGGACATCGAAAAACGGCTCGAGGCGTTTCTGCGCATCGCCCATGGTCTTGTGGTGTTTCCGGGCGGCGTGGGCACGGCCGAAGAAATCTTTTATCTCATCGGTGTGCTGCTCGATCCGGCGAACGCCGAGCAGCCCTTCCCGGTGGTGCTGACGGGACCTCGCAGCAGCGCGGCATACTTCGAGCAGATCCGCCGTTTTCTGGCGAATACCATCGGTGATGCCGCACTCGCACGGCTGCATATCGTGATCGATGATCACGCCGAAGTTGCGCGCATCCTCGACCGGGGTGTCGATGAAGTCCGTGATTTCCGCCGCAAGAACGCCGACTCGTTCAACTTCAATTGGCTCCTGCGCATCGATCCGGAGTTCCAGCGGCCCTTCGAGGTGACGCATGCCTCGATGCGCACCTTGCGTTTGCACCGCGAACAGCCTGCCCACCAGCTGGCGGCCGATCTGCGGCGGGCGTTTTCCGGCATCGTCAGCGGTAACGTCAGGGAGCCCGGGATCCGCGCGATCGAGCGTCATGGCCCGTTTGAACTTGTCGGCGACCCCGCCCTGATGGCCATGCTCGATGAGTTGCTGGCCGGATTCGTCGCGCAGAAGCGCATGAAGTTGCCGGGCTCGGCCTATGTGCCGTGCTACCGGATCGTCCGCGCCTAACAATCCGCGCCCTTGAAATCCGTGCCCTTGAAATTCGTGGAGAGGGCTCCATCTAAGCCTCGGTTTGCACGAGGAGAGGACCATGGCTGACACCACCCCCGAAAAACATGGCTTCCAGGCCGAGGTGCGCGAACTCCTGCGGCTGATGATTCATTCGCTCTACAGCCACCGCGAGATTTTTCTGCGTGAGCTGATATCGAACGCCTCTGACGCCAACGACAAGTTGCGCTTTCTCGCGCTCGGACAGCCCGATCTCATGGCCGGCGATGCCGAGCTTCGGGTCTGGATGGATTACGATGCCACCAAGCGAACGCTCTCGGTGCGCGATAACGGCATCGGCATGACCCGCGACGAGGCGATTGCCCATCTCGGTACGATCGCCAAGTCCGGAACGGCCGATTTCTTCAAGAAACTCACCGGCGATCAACAGAAAGATTCCCAACTGATCGGTCAGTTCGGTGTGGGTTTCTACTCGGCGTTCATCGTCGCCGAGGAAGTCGAAGTCTATTCACGCAAGGCAGGTGAGCCTGCCGATAGCGGCATCCGCTGGGCCTCCAAGGCCGATGGCGAGTTCACCATCGAGACCTCGCCGCGCGAGGAGCGTGGCACGCTGATCGTGCTGCACCTCAAGGAAGAAGCCAAAGAATTCGCTGATGGGTGGCGTCTGCGTTCGCTGGTGCGACGTTATTCCGACCACATCGCTTTCCCTGTGCTGATGCGCAAGGAAGGCGAGGCCAGTCTCGATTGGGAGCCGGCGAACCAGGCGCAGGCGCTCTGGGCTCGTCCGCGCAGCGAGATCAAGGACGAGGAATACAAGGAGTTCTACCAGCACATCGCGCACGACTTCGCCGAACCGCTCGCCTGGAGTCACAACAAGGTGGAAGGCAAGCGCGAGTACACCTCGCTCCTGTATCTGCCCGGCCGCGCACCCTTCGATCTTTATCAGCGTGATGCGACGCGTGGTCTCAAGCTCTACGTGCGCCGCGTGTTCATCATGGACGATGCCGAGCAGTTTCTGCCGATGTATCTGCGCTTCATGCGCGGTGTCGTCGATTCGAACGATCTGCCGCTCAACGTCTCGCGCGAGCTCTTGCAGCAGGATAGCGAAGTCGAGGCGATGCGCGGCGCGCTCACCAAGCGCGCCCTCGATCTGCTCGCGCGACTCGCCAAGGATGAGCCGGAGAAATATGCCACGTTCTGGAAGGAGTTCGGTCCGGTTCTCAAGGAAGGCACGGGCGAGGACGCCGCTAATCGCGAAAAAATCTTGCCGCTGCTGCGCCTTGCGAGCACGCACGAGGATTCCGATCAGCAGACGGTGACACTCGCCGATTACGTGGCGCGTATGAAGAGCGGCCAGGAGCGTATCTATTATTTGATCGCCGATTCGCTCACCGCCGCACGCGGCAGTCCATATCTCGAGCAGCTCAAGGCCAAGGGTGTCGAGGTGCTGCTGCTTGTCGATCGTGTCGACGAGTGGATGATGGGTTACGTACGCGAGTTCGAGGGCAAGCGTTTCAAGGATGTCGCCCGTGGTGATCTCGAGCTGGGTGGTCTCGAGGGCGAGGCCGACAAGGCCGCCGCTGAAGAAGCCCTCAAGGAAAACAAGAAGCTCCTCAAGCGTATCAAGGACGCGCTCGGTGACCGCGTCGCCGAGGTCAAGGTCAGTTCGCGTCTCGCCGATACGCCGGCCTGTCTGGTGCTGGCCGAAGGCGACATGGGCGCGCAGATGCGGCGCATCATGGCCGCAGCCGGGCAGAGCGTGCCCGAGGCGAAACCGGAACTCGAGGTGAACGTCGGTCATCCGCTGATCAAGCGTCTTGATGCGACGGCTGCCGAAGACGAGTTCGGCGAGCTCGCGCTGCTGGTGTTCGATCAGGCGAAACTCGCCGAGTCGGGGTCAGTGGCCAATCCGGGCGAGTTCGTGCGGCGTCTCAACAAACTGCTCGGGCAGTTGATGGCGACGGGCAGTTGAAGGCGACGGGTTGATGCGGTGCCTGGGCACGCCAGCCCGCGCGGTCCGTGCAATAATTCGGCGGCATGAGCAAGCCCGTTCCGAGCGATCAGCAACTGCGTGAGCGGCTCTCGCCGCTCGCTTACGAGGTCACGCGCAACAAGGGCACCGAGCGTGCGTTCACCGGCGCCTACACCTACCAGAAAGACAAAGGCGTTTACGCTTGCGTCTGTTGCGGCGAGGGCTTGTTCCATTCGGAGACCAAGTACGATTCGGGCTCCGGTTGGCCGAGTTTCTGGACCCCGCTTGCCGGGGATCGTGTTCGCGAACACCGTGATATCAGTCACGGCATGTTGCGCACCGAGGTGGTGTGCGCAAACTGCGGCGCGCACCTTGGGCATGTGTTTACCGATGGGCCGCAGCCTACCGGGCTTCGCTATTGCATCAACTCCGTGTCGCTGTCGTTCCAAGCCACGCAAGATCCTGTCGAGCAAATCCCTGACGGAGATCCACCGCGATGAGGTTGGTTGCCTGGGGGCTGATGATTGCCATCACCGGAATCATCGTCGCCGCCACTTTTCTGCCCCGTTTATCCGCATCTGATCAGGCCGCCACGCTGGCCGAGGAGTCCGCCATGTCAGAACTCGTCAAACAGGATCTCGAGCCGGGCGCCGGTCCCGAAATCGCCGACGGCCAGACCGCCATCGTGCATTACACAGGCTGGTTGCATGACCCTGCCAAACCGGAGGGCAAGGGCCGCAAGTTCGACAGCTCGCACGATCATGGCGACACGTTTGCGTTCACTGTGGGCGGTGGTGAAGTGATTCGCGGCTGGGACGTTGGCGTCGCCGGCATGCGCGTTGGCGGCAAGCGTCGCCTCGTCATTCCGGCCGAGCTCGGTTACGGCGCTCGCGGCGCAGGCGGCGTGATTCCGGGTGGGGCAACGCTGGTGTTCGATGTCGAGTTGATGGGGATACGCTGATGTCGCACGCCAGAAAGATCCTTGCCTGCGGCGTCGTGCTGGGTCTCAGCCTCGGCACGGCGCACTCCGCCACGCTGATTCATGCCGGACGGGTCATCGATGGCGTGGGCGATGCGGCGCTCACCGAGCGCACCGTAGTCGTGGATCAGGGTTGTATCATCGCCATCGAGGCGGGCTATCGAAAACCGGGTACGGGCGATACCGTGATCGACCTGCGCAAATCGACGCTTATGCCCGGCCTCATGGATATGCACGTGCATCTGACGAGCGAATACAGTCGCACGAGTGAGCTCGATCGTTTCAAAAAAGATGCGCCGGATGTGGCGCTTGATGGCGCGATGTTCGCCGAGCGTACCTTGCTCGCGGGTTTCACCACCGTGCGCGATCTCGGCGACAGCTTCCGTGCGAGTGTTGCCTTGCGCAATGCGGTCAATGCCGGCAAGTTGGCGGGCCCGCGAATCTTTGCCTCAGGCAAATCCATCGCCACGACCGGCGGTCATGCAGATCCGACCAATGGTTGGGCTGATTTCCTTGGGGGTGCCGAGGTCGGACCGCTGCAGGGCGTGATCAATGGTCCCGAGCAGGGAGCGCAAGCCGTCAGACAGCGCTACAAGGAAGGCTCTGATCTCATCAAGATCACGGCCACGGGTGGCGTGTTGTCGATCGCCAAGAACGGCCTCAATCCACAATTCACCGAAGAAGAAATCCGCGCCATCGTGGTGACTGCGCGCGACTATGGCTTCAAAGTTTCTGCGCATGCGCATGGTCCCGAGGGCATGAAGCGCGCGGTGCGTGCGGGCGTCGACACCATCGAGCACGGCACGTTCATGGACGATGAGACCATCGATCTGATGAAAGAACGCGGTACCTGGTATGTGCCAACGATTACCGCGGGCCGTTGGGTTTTCGACCGTTCCAAGGAAGACGGTTTTTTCCCGACGCTGGTGCGCCCCAAAGCGGCACTGGTCGGTCCGCAGATCCAAGGTACCTTTGCCAAGGCTTACAAAGCGGGCGTCAGGATTCTCTTTGGCACCGATACGGGTGTCTCGGCGCATGGCGACAACGCACGCGAGTTCGTGCTGATGGTCGAGGCCGGCATGCCGGCGATGGCGGCGATCAAGTCGGCGACCTCGGTGACGGCAAAGTTTCTCGAGATCGATGATCGGCTCGGTACCGTCGAGACCGGCAAGATCGCCGATCTTGTGGCGGTGCCTGGTGATCCGCTTGCGGACATCACGACGATGCAGCGCGTGCATTTCGTGATGAAGGACGGTGTCGTCCATCGTCGCCCCTGAGCGCGTTCTGTTCACCGGCGAAGCCGGCGACATCGAGACGCTCATCGAATATCCCGTCGAGGCGCCGCGTGCCATCGCGATCGGTTGTCATCCGCATCCTTTGTTTGGCGGCTCGCTCACCAATAAAGTGATTCACACCGTCGCGCGCGCGTTTCTGTCGGCAGGCGCGATCGCGATCCGCTTCAATTTTCGCGGTGTGGGTGTCTCGGGTGGCGTGCACGATCATGGCGAGGGCGAGATGCGCGATCTGTTTACGCTGGCCGCCGAGGCACGGGTGCGCTGGCCGCAGCTGCCGCTCTGGCTAGGTGGATTTTCTTTTGGTGCTTGGGTATCTCTGCGGGCGCAGGCCGCGCTTGAACCCGCGCTGCTGGTCAGCGTGGCGCCACCGGTCGGTCGCTGGGATTTTTCGACCATTGTGCCGCCGCGATGTCCCTGGCTCGTGATTCAGGGCGATCGCGATGAGTTGGTGGAGGTCGAGGCGGTCAGTCGTTGGCTGCAGGACATCGCCGTGCCAATGGGTTCGGCACCGCAACTCTTGCGGCTCGCTGAGGCAGACCATTTTTTCCATGGCCACCTGCATGAGGTGAAGGACGCGGTGACGGGCTTCGTTGCCGCTTCTGCCGCCTGACGCTTCAGCCGTGCAGGCTGTAGCCCACGCCGCGAACGGTGTGGATGAGTTGGCGATCGAAGTCGCGGTCGACGGCCTGACGCAGACGGCTCACATGCACATCGACCACGTTGGTTTGCGGGTCGTAGTGAATATCCCACACGCTCTGCAGCAGCATCGTGCGTGTGACCACCTGACCTGCATGTTTGGCCAAAAATTCGAGGAGGCGAAATTCGCGGGCGGTCAGTTCGATCGGCCGGCCTGCGCGCGTCGCGGTACGTTGCAGCAGATCGAGCTCGAGATCCTCGACGCGCAGCACCGTGAGCGAAGCACTGCTTGCGCGCCGCGCCAGCGATTCGACGCGTGCCAGCAGTTCCTCGATGGCAAAGGGTTTGCCGAGGTAGTCATCGCCGCCTGCGCGTAGCCCCTTGACCCGCTCATCGACCGACTCGAGTGCCGAGAGCACGAGGATTGGCGTGGTCCGACCCACACTACGCAGCGCTTGCACCACCTGCAGTCCGTCGAGTCCGGGCAGCATGCGATCGGTGATGATCACGTCGAATTGCCCGTTGAGGGCCGCCTCGAGCCCGGCCTTGCCATCGGTCACGTGCGTCAGGAGATGCCCGCGTCCGACGAGGGCGGTGGAGATCTCGGCCGCGATCACGGCATCGTCTTCGATCAGCAGCGTATTCATGGTTCCTCGCTCAGCATTTTAGGGCACTTTTGGCTCTTAACCAGCCGCCGTGGCATGCTTGTGTCATGCAAATCAGCATTTTCGATCGGCGTGCCATGGTGGCGAGCGTGCTTGCGCTGTCGGTGATGGTCGCCGCCTTCATCGGCGGCTACGCCTGGTTGCAGCTGCGAATGCTGCAGCTGCATGATCGCGAAATCTTCGGCGGTTTGCTGCGCGAGCTGACGATCCGCGAGCAGTTCGATCGGACCGCGGGACGCGATGAACTCATCCGGAGCGTCAGCTTTCCAGGCGAATATTCGCTCTCCAGCGCCAGCGCCAGCGGAAAGCCGATACCAGGCAGTCGCTACCGTTCGCTGTTCGCCGCCAATGGGGAACCCATCGTTGGTCGCCTTGCCGATATTCCCGAGGGCCGCCGATTCATCGATAACCCGGGCAGGCAAGGTCGTTTCGAAGGAGGCCAAGGATCCGACATCTATGTGGTTTCGGCGCGTCTCGCCGATGGCGCCGTGCTCGTGGTCAAGCAGCAGGACAGCAGTCGTGGCGAGATCGCGCGCGCCATCGGGCGGTCTGCCTTGTTCGGTGTGTTGGTGGTGATCTTTGTCGGCATCTTCACGATCTATGCGCTCAATCGTTTCGTGCTCGAGCATGTGCGCAGTCTCGGCGAGACGGCCCGCAAGATCTTGCTCGGGCAGATGACGGCGCGCGCGCCGCAGCGCGAGCGACTTGATGCGCTCGGCACTCTGACTTTCACTTTCAATGAAATGCTCGACCAGAATGAAGCGCTGGTCAGTGGCATGCGCACGGTCACCGAAAGTTTGGCGCATGATCTGCGCACACCGCTGATGCGAGTCCGCCGCGCGATCGCCGCGGCGCGCGTCGCCGATAGCGAAGGCTCGCGTGCGATTCTGCTGAACGATGTTGAGGCCGAGGTCGGCCGCGCACTGCAGACCTTCAACTCGCTGATCGATCTCGCCCGTGCCGAGGCGGGTCTGTCGCGCGAGTCGATGGAGACCCTCGATCTTGGCGCGCTCGCCACCGACATGGCCGAACTTTTCGAACCGTTGGCCGAGGAGCGCGGGCAGCGCATCGAGCGAGCGATCGAGCCTGTGACCGTCGTCGGTCATCCACAAATTTTGAAGCAGGCGGTGGGCAACCTGATCGAGAACGCGATCAAGTACTCACCCGCGGGTACGGCACTCAAGGTGCTCGTGCGCTCTCATGGCGAAAGTGGCGCACCGGAGATCGTCGTGCAGGATCGTGGCCCCGGGATACCGGTCAATGCCCGCGAGCAGGCAGTGCGGCCGTTTGTTCGCCTCGAGAATCCGTCGCGACAGCCCGGCTCGGGCATGGGCCTGGCTATTGCCGCCGCAGTTGCGCGGTTGCACCGCGGCAAGCTCATTCTCGAGAACGCGGAACCCGGTCTGCGTGTGCGTCTATTGTTTGGTCAACTCGAGCCAGCTTGAGATCGAGCGGCCACCGCAAGACGATCTCAAGACCCCTGATCGCGCCCGAGGAATCGTGGAGATTGCGTGCGTTGACGGAACCGCCATGTCCTTGCAAGACGCGGGCGACGATGGCGAGTCCGAGTCCTGCACCACTGCTGCCCGTGTTGCCTCGGCCACGATAAAAAGGTTCGAATATCTTTGATAGCTCGGCTTCTTCAAGCCCGGGGCCGTTGTCGCTGACAACAAGTGTCGCGTGGCCGGCATCGCGTTCCAGCAGCACGAGCATGCGTGCGCCCTTTGGCGTGTGGCGCAGGGCATTACGCACCACATTTTCGATGGCCGATTGCACCCAGTGACGGTCGCCTTCGATAGGCAGCGGCTCGCCGGTGAGCTGCGTCTGCAATGCGATATCGAGCTGCGAGGCTTCGAATGCGGCATCAACGAGGATGCGTTCGGTGAGCACGCGTAGATCGAGCGACTCGGCTCGCCAATGGCTGGTGCCGGATTCTAGCTTCGCGACATCGAGGATCCGCTCGATGAGCGAGTCGAGCTGTGTCACTTCCTCGTCGATGCGGCTCAGCAATGGGTCGCGCGTCTCGCGGTGCTGGCCGAGCAGCCCCGTCGCGAGGCGGATGCGGGCGAGCGGTGAGCGTACCTCGTGCGAGATATCGCGCAGTAGTTGCTTCTGTCCTCGCAGCAAAGCGTCGAGTTTGGCGGCCATCGCTTCCAGCGAGCGGGCGAGTCCGCCGATTTCGTCGGCTCTACGTAACGTCCTCGGTTCGACGCGGGCGTCGAGGTTGCCGGCGGCGAGGGCGAGCGTAGTACGCTGCAGTTTCGATACCGGACGGGTGATCGAGCGCGCCAGCAGCAGACTGGCGAGCGTGGTCACGATAAGCGCCAACAACAGCAATTGCAGCGGCAGCGCACGCCAGAGTGCTACACCGCTGCGTCGCGGGACCGGCAGCAGGCGGAACAACTCGCCCTCGGCGCTCATGACCACCGGCGACTCACGCGGCAGATCGAGCAGTACCGCTGGCAGATCCGCCGACCAATCGTCGCTCGTCTCGGTTCGTGGCAATGGGTTGGCAGGAACTGGGCGACTGAGCAGTTCGTCACCCCATTCATCAACCACGAGAATGTCGAGCAAGGGGGCAGGGTCTGCCGCGCGTGCGCGAGTCCAATCGAGCAAGGCGTTTCTACCGCCCTCGGCCAAGGCATCTGCTGCAGCACCGGCGGCCTGCAGAAGTTCGTTTTGCAGCGCCGCCTCGCGCTCCTCCAGCACCCAGGACGTTAGTGCGACCGCGCCGCCTGCCACGACCAACAAGGTGGCAAAGAAAGCGAGGAAGATGCGCGTGACAAGATGTTTCATGCGGGTCCCGGGCGGCGGCGACTGGCGAGCAGGCTATGCAGATCAACTCGTCGAAGTATCGATCAACTCGTAGCCCGTGCCACGCACGGCACGGATCTCGACGCTCGTGCCGCGCGATTTCTCAAGCTTGCGACGCAGATTGCTGACGTGGGTGTCGATCGCGCGATCATAGAGGGTCAGCTTTCGTCCCAAGGCTTGCTCGGTGAGTTGTTGGCGCTCTACGGGGTGACCGGCAGACTCGAGCAGGCATTGCAATACTTTGAACTCGGCCGCGGTGAGCTCCAGCGGCTCCTCGTTCAAGGTGACGCGTCGCCGGCGCGGTTCGAGTCGCAGCGCGCCGCACTGCAGTACCGTATCCGCCTCGGCCTTGCCCGTGACCTCCGGGGGCGGTGCCGCGGAACGGCGCAATACGGCGCGGATGCGAGCCAGAAGTTCGCGAGGATCGAAAGGTTTAGGCAGATAGTCATCTGCACCGAGTTCGAGGCCGAGGATGCGGTCTATTGGTTCGCCGCGTGCCGTCAGCATCATCACCGGCAGACGGGGCGAGCGCGCGCGAATGTCGCGCAGCAGATCGAAGCCACTGCGCCCTGGCAGCATCACATCGAGGATCACAAGATCAGGATCGACCTCGGCAAGTTGCCCCATGGCGGTTTGGCCATCGCCGGCGATCCGTATGTCCAGCCCTTCATTGCGCAAGAACTGCGCGAGCATGGCAGCGAGCTCTGCGTCGTCGTCGATCAGCAGGATCAAGGCTTGCATGGTGCACGATGGTGCGTCGGCTTCACTCATTTGTCAGTCGCGCAGGCTTTGCTTTGCGAAACTTTGCATGGTCTTTGCGGAAACTTGTCGATGACTGCCGGTCGAATCGACGTACAGTACAACCCTTCCCGCGTCGGACTTTCACCGCCCGGGCTGACTTTGGATGGAGATTGGATCATGAAAAAACTGATGTTGCTTGCCACGGCAGCGGCGATGACCGGTTCGGTGATTTCGGTCGCGCAGATGCCACCCGCTCCGCCTGCGCCGCCCGTGCCGCCGGGCGCCACGGTCGTGATGGAGGCCCCGAACGGCGAGCGGCGCGAGATGCGACGAATCATCATTCGCGGTGATGAGGTTGGCACGCGTGGCATGGGTCTCGCAGGCGGTATGGGCATGGGCATGGGGATGGGCGCCATGGGCGCCATCGGCTCCTTCCTCGATACACGTTCGGTCGAGTCCATGACTCGCGGACTCGATCTGACCCCGCAGCAACTTGGCAAGATGACCGAGTATGTCGCGACGGCCCGACCCGAGATGCGCAAACTCGCCGAAGCGATGTCGGCCGAGTCGCGACGTCTGCGCGAGCTGAGCCCGGGCGATGCGAAGTACGCGGCCACCAGTGCTGAAATCGCCAAGCGAGTCGGCGATCTCACCGGGCGCCTGGTCGAACAAAATTCCGCGTTGCGCGCCAAAGTTTGGGGCTTGCTGACGCCAGAGCAGCGCATCAAAGCGGAGATTCGCGCCAAAGAAATACGCGAGCGTGCGCAGGAGCGAGTTATTGATCTCATGAAAGATCGTCGTTTTCGGGGTGATGGCGCCGAGCGGCCGTCCCTGATGTTCTTCGAGCTGGAGCGTGATGAGGTCTGATCACCAGAAGATCAGCAAGCCCAAAGAAAAAGGCCCGAAACGTCGCCGTTTCGGGCCTTTTTTGCTGTTTTGCAGCGTCGGTCAGTTGACCATGCCCTTCAGATTCTTGAGGGGCATGACGCGAACCTTCTTCGAGGCCGGCTTGGCCTTGAACATCATCTTCTCGCCTGTGAAGGGGTTGACGCCTTCGCGCGCCTTGCTGGCGGGCTTCTTGACGACCTTCATCTTGGCGAGGCCCGGCAGCGTGAACAGACCGTGAGCACGCAAGCTCTTCTTGATCACTCCACCCAGGGAGTCGAACACCGCAGACACGTTCTTGCGTGACAGCGAGGTTTCTTTCGCGATCTGGTTGAGGATTTCCGACTTGGTCGGCGGGCCACCCTTTTTCGCCATCTTGGATTACTCCTGAAATTTATGGTTTTGCGCATCGATTTGCGCGTTGCTAACCGGGGGGAAACATAGCACACGCCCGCAGGCGAGAAAACACTTTTCCCGTATTTTCTGCAGGGAAAAAAGCTGTTTCACGCGCAACCTTTGCAGCCCATGGCGCATCCAGTCGATTAGCGGATGAGGATCAGCAGCACCTGAATGATGATGCCCGCCCACATGGGCGAGAGGTCTAGACCCGCCACTGATGGCACGGCGCTGCGGATGCGTTGCAGCACCGGCTCGCAGAGTGACTCGAGCAGGTCCTGCAGCGGGGAATTTGCTCCGGGCGCGATCATCGAAGACAGCGCATAGATGAAAATCGCCCAGAAATACAGCCATAAAGCTGAACGGATGAGTTCGACCAGGGCGGCAAGCAGCCACGGGAATGCGTCCGGCAGGGCGCCGGCGAGGATCACCGCGAGTGCGGCGGTCTGCACGAGTGCCATCGCGTAAGCGGCCAGCAGCGAGGCGGTATCGAGGCGTCCGAGCGGGGGCAGAACGCGGCGCAGCGGCATGATCAGCCAGTTGCTGAGACGCACGATCGCCTGCGCGATGGGATTGCGAAAATTACCCCGTGTCCACTGCAGCATGAGGCGCAGCAGGAAGACGTAAAGCAGCAGCGACAAAAACGTCTCGGCGAGGAACAGCACCACCTGATGCATCTTCAGCCCCCCCGGGCAGTTTGACTGGCAAGTTCGCGACCACGATCCACGGCCGCCGCGACGGCGGCAGCGACCACGCTCTCCAAATCCTTGGCGGTGAAGGCGGCGAGTGCAGCCGCCGTAGTGCCGCCTTTTGAGGTCACCGACTCGCGCAAGGCTGCGAGGTTAGCCTCCGGGCCTGCCATCGCGCCGGCACCCTGCAGGGTGGCACGCGCGAGATGTCCTGCGGTCTCCGTCGGCAGACCGTGCGCCTCCCCAGCGGCTGCCAAGGCTTCGGCGAGCCGGAAAAAATAAGCGGGGCCGCTACCTGAGAGGGCTGTGACCACGTCCATCAAGGTCTCATCCTCGACCCAGACCACGATGCCGGCCGTCTCAAAAATGGCGGTCGCCCGCGCGCGCAAGTTTGCATCGAGCGAGGGCGGTGCGAAGAGACCCGTCGCGCCCACCCCGTATACAGCCGGTCTATTCGGCATCGCGCGAACGATCGGCACCGTCGATCCACAAGACTGCTGCAGCTGTGCCACGGTCAATCCTGCGGCGACCGAGATCACGAGCGGCTGTTCTCGCGTCATCATCGAGACGAGTGGCTGAACGGCGGACGACAAATCCTGTGGCTTGACGGCAAGCACGAGTGTGTCGAGCGGAGGCAAGTTTTCCGCTTGTGCCACGACGGTGATGCCGAAATCGGCAACGAGCGCGCGCGCAGTCGCGGGCTGCGCCTCGGCCACGAAGAGGCGTGTGCGGTCAGCGCCGGCGCGCAGTAACGCTGCGATCAGCGCGCGGCCCATGTGACCACCGCCCAGAAAGCCGATACCGCGGCCGAGATCGGGATTCGTCATGGCGTTGATTGTAGACGCTCGCCGAACAGGGCGGTGCCGATACGGACATGGGTCGCACCTTCGAGAATCGCCGCCTCGAGATCGCCACTCATGCCCATGGACAGAGTATCGATCTGCGGATGTCGGGTTCGCGCCGTCTCGAACAGGGCGCGCAAAGCGGCGAACCAGTATCGCTGGCGTGGTTCATCAGGTTCGGCGGGCGGCAGCGCCATAAGGCCGCGTAGCCGCAGGCGCGGCAGACTTGCGACCGTCTCGAGCAGCCCTGGCAGCTCGTCCGTCGACACGCCGCCTTTGGTGGTCTCGCCACCGAGTTTGACCTGCACGCAGACCGAGAGCGGCGGGGCGTGAAAAGGGCGTTGTTCGTCGAGCCGCGCGGCGATCCGGGCCCGATCCACGGTATGCACCCACGCGAAATTTTCGGCGACGGCCCGCGTCTTGTTGGACTGCAGCTGGCCAATGAAATGCCAGACGAGATCGTGTTCGCGCAGGGCGGCGATCTTTTGCAGTCCTTCCTGCAGATAATTCTCGCCGAAATCGCGTTGTCCGAGATCGGCCAGCGCGGCAATGGCCGCAGCCGATTGCAGCTTGCTGACGGCAATCAGCGTAATGCCATCGATGCTTCGTTCCGCTCGAGCCGCAGCCGCTGCGATGCGCGCGCGCACCGCAGCGAGGCGCTCAGACGTCGAAGACGGCGTAGCCATCGAATACGGGGCCATCGACGCAGACTCGCTTCATTGCCGGCCCCGCGGGTGTCTTGACGCGGACTGCGCAACCCGCACAGCCGCCTACGGCGCAGGCCATGAATTCTTCGAGCGACACTTGGCAGGGCAGGTCGAAGCGCGCCGCAAGTTTCGCGGTCGCTTCGAGCATCGGTGTCGGTCCGCAGGCAAAGATTTCGACCTCGGACAAAGCCGTCGCATCGAGCGACGCGAGCCAGGCGGCGCCGAGCTCGGTGACGAAGCCGTCGAAACAGCCCGGAAATCCGCTGCGGCTCGCAAGGCGCGAGGGGATCCCCCAGCCATCGAGCAGCGGCATGCAGCCAATCACGCCCGCTGGTACGCCCGGGACGAGGATGGTCGAAGGTCGGGTCTGAAAGGGGAAAGGGATTTCCGAACCCATCAGCACGAGCGGCTTCCAGACCGCGCGCGGATCGCTGACCAGCGTCTCGGCAAGAAACACCATCGGCGGAATGCCGACGCCGCCGCCGATCAGCAGCGGCCGTGGCCGCTGCGGATGCAGCTCGAAGCCACGACCGATAGGGCCGAGGACGGAGAGTTGATCACCCACCCGTCGGCGCGACAAGCCAGCGAGACCGGGGCCGACGATCTTGTAGAGGATGTCGATCCAACCTTCGCGCGCATTGGCACGCATGATCGACAAGGGCCGGCGCATCGGGATGTCATCGTCGACCGTCAGGTGCGCGAAGCTGCCGGGCAGCGCCCGCGCCGCACACTTTGGCGCCTCGAGACGGATGACGAACTGGTCGCCGGCGAAGGCATGCTGCGCGAGCACTTTGCCGTCTTCGAGGCAGATGCTGCCGCGATGCGCGGGGTGCGTGACGGTCATCGAGAGCCTCCGAGGAGAGTTTGTTCGAGAACGGCCATGCGCACTGCCACGCCGTTGCGGACCTGATCGCGAATCACCGACTGCGGGCCATCGGCGACTTCGGAGGCGATTTCGACGCCGCGATTCATGGGTTGCGGGTGCATCACGATGGCGTTCTTTTGCGCCACGCGAAGACGGCTCTGGGTGAGGCCCCAGTCGGCGAAATAGCTGGCCTCATCAGGGATCGCAGCAGCCGCCATGCGCTCTTTCTGGATGCGCAGCATCATGATCACATCACATTCTTCGATTCCCGGCTCGAGTCGTTGATGGCGGACGCAGCCCTTGAATTCTTCGACCGCCGGCATCAGTGCGGGTGGCGCTACGATGCGGATCTCGGCGGCACCAAGCGCTGCGAAAGCATGCCACGAGGAGCGGGCGACGCGAGAGTGGCGGATGTCACCCACAATAGCGATGCGCAGTCCTTCGATGCGCCCTTTATGCTGCAGCACCGTCAATGCATCCAGCAGGCCTTGCGTGGGATGCGCCTCGCTGCCGGCACCGCCGGAGAGCACGCTGACCTGCGGCGCCACGTGATGCGCGACAAGATGCGGCACCGCAGCATCGGCATCGCGCAGCACGAAGGCATCGACATGCATTGATTCGAGCGTCGCCACAGTGTCGAGCACGCTCTCGCCCTTAAGTCGCGAGGACAGCTGCACCTCGATATTGATGACGTCGGCACCGAGTCGCCGTGCGGCGAGTTCGAAGGAGACGCGGGTGCGCGTCGAGGGTTCGGCGAACATCACCGCGACGGTTTTGCCGTCCAGCGAGGCGCTGCGTGCCGCAGGTTCTGCGAGGGGTCGCGAAAAATAGGCCGCGCGGTCAAGCAGGCGCTGCACCATCGCGGGCGCGAGACCCTCTAGGGTCAAAAGATGACGCAGGGATCCGTCGGCGCGCAGTTGCGGAGCAGGTGGAGGCGAGAGTTGTTCGGCCATGAATCCTCTGCGTTCCTTCAAGGTTCGCCAGTCAACGTTCGCCCGTCAGCCAGCGCTCGAGCACGATGGTTGCCGCCGTGCTGTCGATCACCGGCTTGTCAAAGCGTCGACGCTCGCCAGCACTGCGCTGGTCGCGCAGCACGGCCTCGGCTTCGAGCGATGAATAGCGCTCATCGACGAGGTGCACTGGCAGCTTGAGTCGATCACCTAGTGTCTTCGCGAAGCGGCGCGCCCTTTCGGTCATCGGACCCGCAGTACCATCGACATTATAGGGGCAGCCCACCACGAGCTGGCGGGCGCCTGCTTTCAGAACTTCGGTCTCGAGGCTGCGCCAGTCATGTTCACCCATGCCCGCAGTGCTGACGAGGTGCGCGGCAAGCGGGCGTGCGGTGCGGGTCAGCGTGTCGCCGACCGCCACGCCGATGCGGCGCAGACCGTAGTCGAAGGCGACCACGACTTCGGGAATACGAAAGCTGGCGTCAGGCGTTTCCGGCGACATGACTCATGCGGCCGATATCGATACCGAGTTGTCGCCACACCGCATGCCAGCGATCTTCGAAGGGCATCTCGAAGACGATCTGCGCATCGACGGGCAGAGAAATCCAGGCGTTTTCCCGCATCTCGCGCTCCAGTTGCCCGACTTCCCAGCCGGCGTAGCCGAGCGCGATGAACGCATCCGGCGGTCCCTCGCCGCGGGCCATCGCGGCGAGTACATCGCGTGAGGTCGTAACCTGGACTTGCTCCGAGACCACATGCGTGGAATCCCAGCGCCCCACAGGGCGATGCACGACGAAGCCGCGGTCGCGATGTACGGGGCCGCCGCGCAACACGGCGCGAGCGGCGAGCGTGGTGTCAGCGGTCTCGAGATTCATTTGTTCGAAGACTTCGCCCAGCGTCATCGGCAAAGGTTTGTTGATGACGATGCCGAGTGCGCCTTTGTCGACGCTGTGCTCGCAGAGCAAGGTCACGGTCTGCGAGAAGTCGGGATCGGCCAAGGACGGCATGGCCACGAGCAGATGGTTGGTGAGGCTGTTATCGCTCATCGAGCCCGTTCCGCACTCAGCGCTCGCGCGCCGCGAGGCGCTGGCGGATGGCACCGATCAGTGCTGCGCCGATGTCGATACCAAATTGTTGATCAAGTTCGCGAATGCCAGTCGGACTCGTGACATTGATTTCGGTGACGTAATCACCGATCACATCAAGGCCGACGAACAGCATGCCCTGCGCCGCGAGTTGCGGCCCGATCCGGCTGGCCAGAAAACGATCACGCTCGGTGAGTGGCCGGCCAACGCCCTTTGCGCCCGCAGCGAGATTGCCCCGGTTGTCGCTGCTGCTCGGGATGCGCGCGAGCGCGAATGGTATGGGTTCGCCGTCAACGAGCAGCACGCGCGAGTCGCCGCCGGTGACGATCTCGGGCAGATAGCGCTGCACGATGGCGAAACGGCTGCCGTAATCGGTGAGCGTTTCGAAAACCACGTTGGCATTCTTGTCGCCCGACTCGATGACGAAGATCGAGCGTCCGCCCATACCATGCAGCGGCTTGCAGACGATCTTGCCGTGCTCGGCAAGAAAACTGTGCATATCGGACATATCGCGGGTGATCAGCGTCGGCGCGCAGCACTGCGGGAACCACGCCGTGTAGACCTTTTCGTTCATGTCGCGCAGGCCACGCGGTCGGTTGACGACGAGGGCACCCTGTTCTTCGGCCCGCTCGAGGATGTAGGTGCTATAGATGTATTCGGTGTCGAACGGCGGATCCTTGCGCATCAGGATCACGTCCATATCGCCAAGTCGCGTAATGCGCGGCTCGCCGAGCGTGAACCAGCGCGCCGGATCCTTGAACACTTCGAGTGGTCTTGCCCGACCGCAGGCCACGCCGTCGCGCAGCCAAAGATCACCGAGCTCGAGATACAGCAGATCGAAGCCGTCGGCCGCTGCCGCCCACAACATGGCGAGCGTCGAGTCCTTGGTGAACTTGATGTCGGTGATGGGATCCATCACCACGGCGAGGGTGGGGCGGGCGGTCATGCAAAATCTCCTGCCAAGCATTGTAAAGCGGCGAGCGCGGCGAGCCCCGCAGTTTCCGTACGCAGCACGCGGGGCCCGAGCCGCACCGCTGTGCACCCTGCCTGCCCAGCGAGCGCAAGCTCGCTCTCGTCCCAGCCCCCCTCGGGCCCGACCAGCAAGGCGAGGGCGACGGATCTTGCCGTGGTCACGCTCGTGATGAGGTCTGTGCCGAGCACCGTCTCGCCAAGCACCACCTCGCCGAGTCTGCGTCCCGCGCCGGGTTCAAGCAGCAAGCGCAGCGGCAGCTCGGCGACCGCGGCGAGCGCGTCGCTGAAATCGCGCGGTGCATCGATGCGCGGCAGCGTATTGCGCCCGCATTGTTCGCAGGCCGCGGCGGCGACCGCTCGCCAGTGCTGAACGCGTCGATCACCCCGCTCTGCTTCGAGCTGCACCACGCTGCGTTGGCTCGCGACCGGAATGATCGCCGCGACGCCGAGCTCGGTGGCCTTCTGGATGACCCAGTCCATGCGTTCGCCCCGGGCGAGGCCCTGCAGCAGCGTGATGCGCAGGGGGGACTCCTGTTCGATGGCGCGATATTCCTTGACCTCGACGGTGGCAGCCCCGCGGCTGCCAACATGCAGCGTTGCGCCGTATTCACCGCCTTGCCCGTCGAACACGGTGAGCGTCGCGCCCTGTCGCAGCCGCAGCACGCGGGTCAGATGCAGGGCTGCGGCGGCGGGCAACTCAACCTGGCGCCCGCTGGCGAGCGGGGTGCCCGTGACGTCGGCATCAACATGCACACGAACTTCCCTCATGCTGCGACGGCTCGCTCGAGACCTTCGGCTGCGACCTCGACCATCAGCGCTATCTCTTCATCGCTGATCACATAAGGCGGCATGAAATAAATCACGTTGCCGAGCGGGCGCAGCAGCACGCCGCGCGCCAAAGCATGTCGATAGATGTGCAGATGCCGTCGCTCGCGCCAGTCGAAGTTGCGGCGCGTGGCACGCTCGCGCACGAATTCGACGGCGACAATTGTCCCGCATTGACGAACATCAGCGACCTGCGGATGACCGCTGAAAGCCGCCCGTGCCGCACCGCCGAGACGATCGGCGAGGCCCTGCAGCGAGGCAGGCGCGCCGTACTCACGGAAGAGCTGCAGCGACGCCAGGGCTGCCGCACAGGCGAGCGGGTTGCCGGAATAGCTGTGCGAGTGCAGGAACGCGTTCAGCTTGACGTAGTCGTCATAGAACGCGCCAAAGATTTCCTCGCGCGTCAGCACTACGGACATCGGCAGATAGCCGGCTGTCAGACCCTTGGACAAACAAAGAAAATCCGGCGTGATGTCGGCATGTTGGCAGGCGAACATGGGTCCGGTCCGGCCAAAGCCGACGGCGATTTCATCGGCGATCAGGTGCACATCGTAGCGGTCGCAGGCGGCACGTACGAGTTGCAGATAAAGCGGATCGTGCATGCGCATGTTGCCTGCACATTGCACAAGTGGCTCGAGGATGACCGCAGCGATGTCCTCGCTCTGGGCGGCGAGCACGGTCTCGAGTTCCGCTGCGCGTCGCCGAGCGAGTGCAGCCGCCGACTCGCCGGGTTCGGCGGTGTAGGCATCGGGCGAGTTCACCGTGATTACATCCATCAGCAGGGGCCGATAGATCGCCTTGTAGAGCTCGACATTACCTACCGCGAGCGCACCCAGCGTCTCGCCGTGATAACTGTTGGTCAGCGTGACAAATCGGGTCTTGGCGGGGCGACCGGTGTTTCGCCAGTAATGGAAGCTCATCTTCACGGCGACCTCGATGGCCGCCGAGCCGCTGTCGGCGAAGAAGCACCGCGTGAGCCCGGGCGGGGCCAGCGTGGTCAATTCGGCCGCGAGTCGGGCCGCCGGCTCGTGCGTGAAACCGGCAAACATGACGTGTGGCAGTCGGTGCAGCTGGGCCTCGACCGCGGCGTTGATGGTGGGATGGGCGTGCCCCCAGAGGTTGACCCACCACGAGCTGATCGCATCAAGGTAGCGCTTGCCGTCGTGATCCTCGAGCCAGACACCCTGGCCCCGGCGGATCGGCACGAGCGGCATGGTGGCCTCGTGGTCCTTCATCTGCGTGCAGGGGTGCCAGACGTGCGCGAGATCAAGGGCGCGCAGCTCGGCGTTGGAGGTCTGACTCATGACGTCATTTTGGCACGATCGTGCCGCGTGTATGATCGGCCCAAGGGGGTACTTCACAACATGAGCGACAACACCGTCGGGCGCGAGACGCCCCGCTACTACCCTTGGGTCGTCGCCGTGATGGGCATGCTCGCGCTATTCCTTTCGAATGGCATGACGGCCACCGGCATCACCATCTTCGATCCCTCGCTGCTCGACGAGTTCGGCTGGAGCCGCGGCGACTTCAAGTTCCGCGATTTCATCAACTTCGCGCTTACCGCGACCATCTCGCCGTTCGTCGGCATTCTCATCGACCGCGTCAATCCGCGGTACCTGCTCATGACCGGCTGCGCGCTGCTGACGCTCGGCTACGTCGGCTACAGCGCCATCGCCAACGGCGGTCCTGTGCCCGTCATCGAATTCATTGCCGTGGTCACGGCGATCGGGCTCGCGGGCGTGATCGTGGTCGCGCTGTCCTCGTTGGCGCCCGGCCTCGGGCGTACCACGGCGATCATCATTGCACTTGCACTCGCGGGTCTTGGTCTCTGGCTCTACACGCAGCATTGGATGGGCGTGGCGCTCAAGCAGGTGTACCTGATCCACCTGATGTTCTCGCTCGCGCTATCGACCGCGGGCTCCATGACGGTCATCTATCTGGTGTCGAGCTGGTTCGTGAAATATCGCGGCCTCGCCATCGGCATCGCGCTCGTCGGCACGAGTCTCGGCAGCGCCGTACTGCCTTTCGTCAACCCTTATCTCATCGAGGCGTTTGGCTGGCGTGAAGCCTATCTTTACAACTCGGTGATGCCGGTTGTTTTGTTCGTGCTGATTTTCTTTGTGATCCGCGGTACGCCTGCGCAGGCGGGTTACAAGGCGGTGGGGCAGAACGCCGAACTGGGTGATCTGAAGCAGCACGGCCTCACGTTCCAGCAAGCGATCCGTACGCGCACGTTCTGGGCCATCGGTTTGTCCGGTTTCCTCAGCTATTACGCGATCTTTTCTTTCGTGCAGCACTACGTGCTGCATCTCAACAAGGGCTTCGGTTTCACACTCAAAGAAGCCGGCTTTCAATTGTTCATCTTCAGCCTGGTCGCCATGGTCGCCAAGTTGGCCAACGGCGCGATCGCCGATCGCATCGATCGTCACAAGGTTTTCATGACCTGTCTCGTGATCATGTTCGTGGGGCTCGTGGGTCTCGCCAGCATGCAGCGCGAGTGGGTGGTGATCTCGGCCGTGGTGATCGGCCTCGGTTGGGGTGGACTCTTCACGCTCTACAACATGCTGGCGGTCAACAATTTCGGTCTGCGCGAAATCGGCCGCATCAACGGTTCCATCAGCTTCATGGAATCGATTGGCGTTGGCCTTGGCAGCTGGATCACCGGCAAGCTGTTCGATATCTACGGCAGCTATCAGGTGCCGTTCATCGGACTTGCTTGTGCGCTGGCGTTGTCGATCGTCATCGGCACGCAAATCAAGAGCGAAGTCGACGAGCGGGTGCTCGCCAGCAAGGACTGACCCGCCAGGCGCGTTGCAGGCCGGTTAGCCGGCGCTTTTTCGGTCGCGATTCCAGGTCACTTCGCTGCCGCTTTCGTGGCGGGCGAGCACGCGCGCGATCACGAACAACAGATCCGACAACCGGTTGAGATAGCGCGCCGCTTCCGGGGCGACCGGCGCCTCTGCGGCGAGTGTCCACACGCGGCGTTCGGCACGTCGCACCACCGTGCGTGCAAGGTGACAGGCCGCAGCCGCGGGGCCACCGCCTGGCAGGATGAATTCCTTGAGCGGCGGCAGCGGTTCGTTGAAGCCATCGAGCTGCTGCTCAAGACGTTCGATCTGCGCCGCGGTGATCAGCGTCATGCCCGGGATGCACAGCTCGCCGCCTAGGTCGAAGAGATCGTGCTGCACCTCGACCAGACACTCCGTGACCGCCGAGGGCAGGCCGGGTACGGCCAGAATCAAGCCGATGGTGCAATTGGCCTCATCGACGGTGCCATAGGCCTCGACGCGGGCGTCATCCTTCGGGACGCGCGAGCCGTCGCCCAAGCCCGTGGTGCCATCGTCGCCGGTCCGTGTGTAGATCTTGCTCAGCCTGTTTCCCATGGCGTTTAAGATATCACTTCACTGCCACGCACCCGGGGACGAAACTTGCCATCCGCCGAACTGAAGGCTGCGATCGAAGCCGCCGAAGCCGCCGCCCGCGTGATTCGCGATCTTTATCAACGCAATCTTGCGGTGATCACCAAGGCCGACAAATCGCCGGTCACCGAGGCCGACGTCAAATCCGAGCAGGCGATTCGCGAGGTGCTCGCGAAGCATTTCCCGCAGTATGGCTTTTATGGCGAGGAAACCGGCCAGCACGACATGGGCGCCGAGAGCGTCTGGCTCGTCGATCCGATCGACGGTACAAAATCTTTCGTGCGCGAGTGCCCGTTTTTCTCGACGCAGATCGCACTGCTGCGCGCGGGCAAGCTGGTGCTCGGCGTGTCTTCTGCGCCCGCCTACAATGAATTCGCCTGGGCCGAGCGCGGCGAGGGCGCGTGGCTTGGGCAGCAGCGAATCCGCGTCAGCGGCGTCACCGATATCGAAGCGGCGATCGTCTCGAGCGGCAACCTGAAGACATTGGCCGCGGGTCCGCGCTGGGCGCGCTACGGTGAACTCGTCACCCGCGTCAATCGCATTCGGGGCTATGGCGACTTCGTGCACTATCACTTGCTGGCGCGCGGCGCGCTCGATGCGGTCATCGAATCCGACGTCAATATTCTCGACATTGCGGCGCTCACGGTGATCGTCGAAGAAGCCGGCGGTCGGTTCACCGACCTCGAGGGCGCGCCGGTCGGTCTTGCTACCACCTCGGTGTTGGCGTCGAACGGACCTTTGCACGCGCCGCTGCGCGCTGCGCTCGGCTGAGCCGCTGCGCTCGGCGGAGGCGGCGGACCGAGCCCCGTCAGGGCTGCAGACGCGTCGCCCGCCAGCCGCGCACGATCTGTGGCGGCAGCGACGGGTCATCGCCCGAGCGCAGTTCGCGCGTCCAACGTGCCCGATCGTGGATGCGCGACTCGCCTTCCACCCAGAGCTCCACCGCCTCGGCATAGACGTGGTAGCCGCCCCAGTGCGGGGGCCGCGGAATCCGTCCCTCGATGTCGGGGGGTACCGGTCCATCCTCGGGACCCGGAACTGGTACGCCGAAGCGCGCAGCGGTGGTCACGACGGCCGCCTCAAGCGCCTCGCGTGAGGCCACAGGTTCACTCTGGGCGCTCGCCCAAGCACCCACCTGTCGCTGCCACGGACGCGTTCTGAAATAGGCATCGCTCTCTGCGTCTGGCGCACGCACGGCGCGCCCTTCGATGCGTACCTGACGGAACAAATGATCCCAGTGCATGACGAGGGCGACGCGCGGATGGGCGTCGATCTCGCGGCCCTTGCGGGAGAGGTAATTGGTGAAAAAGCACACGTAGCCGGGGTCGACCAAAATCTCCTTGCAGAGCACGACGCGCGCTGAAGGTTGGCCCGCATCGCCGACGCTCGCGACCACCATCGTATTCGGATTCGGCTGATCACGGCGCTCGCGAGCGGTAGCTAGCCAAGCGGCGGCCAGGCTGAGTGGCTCTTGCGGCAGGGGGTCGGGCAGAAACTGTACGGGAACTGGCATGAGCCAATGTTAGCGCCTTGGCAGGCCGCTTTGGGCAGCCCTCGGGCCTGCAGACGCCCGGGAGGCAGGGGTCGGGGCTATAGTAGGCGGTGACGTCATGCCTTTTTCGACGAGCACAGACCCATGACCACTCCGACGAGTCTCGAAGACCTGCGCAAACACCTCGATGACATCGATCGGCAACTCATCGAGCTGATTGCCGATCGGCAGCGCACGAGCGGGGAAATCGCCCGCGTCAAACGCTCGACCGGCTATCCGACGCGCGACTACGGGCGCGAGCGCGAGGTCATTCTCGGTGCGCGCGCGACCGCCCAAGCTCATGGCGTCTCGCCGCGCATTGCCGAAGATCTGATGCGCATGCTGATTCGCAGCTCCCTTGCGACGCAGGAGCGTTCGAGTGTCGCCGCGCGCGGTCATGGCAGCGGTCGTCGTGCGCTCGTCATTGGCGGCGCGGGCAAGCTCGGTAGTTGGTTCGTCGATTTCCTCGCCTCGCAGGGCTTCGAGATCGATGTCAGTGATCCGGCCGGTGTGCCGGCGGGGGCACGCGATATCGGTGATTATCGCGAGGCTGAGCTTGATCAGGATTTCATCGTCGTGGCGACGCCGCTGGGTTACACCGACAAGGTGCTGCGCGAGCTCGCCATGCGCCGCCCGAACGGCATAATCTTTGATGTGGGTTCGCTCAAGTCGCCGCTGCGCGTCGGTCTGATGGCGCTCAAATCACATGGTTGCCGGGTGGCTTCGGTGCATCCGATGTTCGGCCCGGATACCGAACTGCTGTCCGGGCGCCACGTGATATTCGTCGATCTCGGTCACGACGAAGCGCTCGCCAAGGCGCGTGAGCTCTTTGCGCCCACCATGGTCGAACAGGTGGTCATGTCGCTCGATGAGCACGATCGCTTGATCGCCTACGTGCTCGGTCTCTCGCACGCCCTCAATATCGCTTTCTTCACGGCTCTGACCGGCAGCGGCGAGGCGGCGCCACGACTCGCCAAGCTCTCGAGTACCACCTTCGATGCGCAGCTCGATGTCGCGACCAAGGTGGCGCAGGAGAGTCCGCAGCTCTACTTCGAGATTCAGGCCCTCAACGATTACGGTGCAGAGTCACTTGAGGGGCTCGCCAAGGCCGTCGAGTCACTACGGCGGGCGGTGCTGTCGCGCGATGATGCGGCGTTCACTGCACTGATGGAACGCGGTCGCGAGTATCTCGAGGATCGCAAGTCGATCACGGCGCAACGCGCCTGAGACAAGGCCGCTACGATGACCGACCTCATCGACGCTCAAGGCTTCCGCGCCAATGTCGGCATCGTGCTGATGCATGCCGACGGCCGGGTGTTCCTCGGCAAGCGTGCGGGCGGCAAGGGTTGGCAGTTCCCGCAGGGCGGCTTGCAGAGGGGCGAGTCCGCCGAAGAGGGTATGCATCGCGAGCTCGCCGAAGAAATCGGTCTGGCGCCCGAGCACGTCCGAATCGTCGGCGTGACGCAGCGTTGGTTGCGCTATCGTTTGCCGCCACGCTACCAGCGGCGTGACCAATTGCCGCTTTGCATCGGTCAAAAGCAGCGTTGGTACTTGTTGCACAGCTGTGATGATGCGCCACCGGTGCGCTTTGATCACACCGTCGCGCCCGAGTTCTGCGATTGGCGCTGGTCGGACTGGTGGGAGCCGGTGCGCGAGGTGATTCACTTCAAGCGTCCCGTTTACCGACGCGCGCTGCACGAGCTTGGCCGCATGGCCTTCCCCGGTGGCCTGCCACCTTATCCCGATTGGTGGGCCAAAGATTGAGCAGTCACGATGGCTGAGGAACCACGCCCCATCGTCATCCGCGGCGTCGGCATTCCCCGGCTGCGTCGTATTGGGGTGCTCGCTACCCTCGGGTTGCTGCTGCTCGGCTGGGGGCTCTTCGCGCTTGGTCGTGCGGGCTTCGGCTTCGGTGACACCGGTGTCTTCAGTGACGCGGCGAGTCTGCGGCGTGCGGTCGATGCGCGCGATGCGACCATCAATCAATTGCGTCGACAGGTCGCCGAACTCGACACACTCAAGGCGGCGCAAGAGCAGGAGCGACGCGAGGTGGCCGAAACCATCGGCGAACTGCAGGCCGAGGTGGCGAGGCAGCGTCAGCAGTTGGAGTTCTACAAGGGCGTGGTCGGCGCCGCCGAGGCCCCGCCCGAGGTTGCGATCCGCAACCTGCGCATCGACGGTCCGCAAACGGGTAGCCCGCCCATGCTGCGTCTGTCGCTGGCGCAGCCCGGTAATCCCCGCAACACGGTCGCCGGCCGCGTCGGCGTCACGCTCGAGGGTTTGCAAGCCGGTCGGGCCGTACGCCTGCCGCTTTTCGAAATACCCTACAGTTTCAGGTACTTCGAAAATATCGAGCGGGAACTTGCCGTGCCGCGGGGGGTCACAGCCGAGCGCCTCGCCATAGAGATTCAACCCGCTGACAGAGGCGCCCGTCCCGTGGTTCAATCCATCCCGTGGCCGCAGTCCCGGCCATGAGGGGTAGGCAAGCATGTTCGGACGAGGCAAGGCGCCACGAGTGCCCGGCAGGATCGATACGCTGATCGGGCGCGGCACGCGTCTGCGCGGCGAACTCGAATTCATCGGTGGTTTGCACGTCGATGGCGAACATGCGGGTGATTTGCGCGGTGGCGAGGGCTCGATGCCCTCGACACTCTGGGTCGGCGAACCGGGTCGGGTGCGGGGCAACGTCGAGGTGGCGATTGCCGTCATCGACGGCGAGGTGATCGGCAACGTGCGGGGCAGCGATCGCGTCGTGCTCGGCGCCAAGGCGCGGGTGACCGGCGATGTCACTTACGGGGTGATCGAGATGACGCTCGGCGCCCGTGTGGACGGGCGCTTGATTCCGCTCGCTGCCACGGCGGCGACGGCGATCGAGCCCACCGTTGCGGTCACGCCGGCGGGCGCAGCCACGGCCGATCCCGCCGAGGCAAGCCGTAACGACAACGTGCTGCGCCCCTTCGAACTGCGTCAAGGACGAAACTGATTCTTTGAGGAAATGTTCATGAGCACCGTTTTAGAAGATCTCCCGCTCGATATGCCGCCCGCGCTGGTCTTCACCGATGCGGCGGCACGCAAGGTTGGCACCCTCATCGAAGGCGAGGGCAATTCGGCGTTGATGCTGCGTGTGTTCGTGCAGGGCGGCGGTTGTTCCGGCATGCAATATGGCTTCGAGTTCGATGAGCAGATCCAGGACGGCGACACGTTGGTCGAAAATCTCGGCGTCAAGTTGCTCGTTGATCCGATGAGTTTGCAGTATCTCTCGGGCGCCGAGATCGACTATCGCGAGGGTCTCGACGGCGCGCAGTTCGTCATCCGTAATCCGAACGCCAGCACGACCTGCGGTTGCGGCTCGTCGTTCTCCGCCTGATCTTCGTTGCGCACGCTTCAGGGTTGATGTGAGTCGAGGCAACGGTCGCTCTGCACCGGAGCTGCTGGCTGCGGTCGATCTCGGGTCAAGCAGTTTCCATTTGGTCGTCGCCCGTTACATCCACGGGCAGTTGACCGTCATCGATCGACTGCGCGAGAGCGTGCGTCTCGGCTCGGGGCTGGATGCCGAAGGGCGCCTCGATCGCGATGTAGCCGCCCGCGCTCTGGCCTGTCTCGAGCGGTTTGGTCAAAGATTGCGCGAGATCCATCCCGATCGACTGCGCGTGGTCGGCACCAATACGCTGCGCCGCGCACATCGCAAGCAGTCATTTCTCGAAAAAGCCCGCGCTGCACTTGGTGCGCCGATCGAAATCGTCTCCGGTATCGAAGAGGCGCGGCTCATCTATTCCGGGGTGGCCCATACCTCGCCAATGGCGGTCGGCCGGCGACTTGTGGTGGATGTCGGTGGCGGCAGCACCGAACTCATCATCGGCGAAGCCCTTGCGCCACTGAAACTCGAGAGCACGGAACTCGGTTGCGTCACGCTGAGCGAACGTTTCTTTGCCGGCGGACGACTTTCGGGCAAGCGGTTTGTGCGCGCGCGGGTCGCCGCTCGCGGCGAGCTCGAACCCATCGAGTCGGCGTTCCGCCGAGTGGGCTGGCAGCAAGCGATCGGCAGCTCCGGTTCGATCAAGTCCGTGGCCGATGCGATCCGCGAAATCGATCCGACGGCGCAAAGCATCACCGTCGAAGGGCTAGAAGCCCTCATCGATCAGCTGCTGCGGGCCAGTCACGTGCGCGAGTTGACGTTCAACTCGCTGAGCGAAGATCGTCGGGTCGTGTTTCCGGGCGGACTCGCCATCGTGGCCGAGGTATTCGAGACGCTCGGGCTGGAGCGCATGGACGTCTCCGAAGGCGCGATGCGAGATGGGCTGCTATACGATCTCGTCGGTCGATTGACCCACGAGGATGCTCGCGAACGCACGGTCCGTGCCATGCAGGCCCGATATCACGTCGATGTCGCGCAGGCCGAACGGGTCGAGGCGACGGCGGCAGCTTTTCTTGCACAGGTTGCACCGGCCTGGCAGCTCGATGATCCGCTCGCCGAGAGCCTGCTCGCTTGGGCAGCGCGCTTGCACGAGATCGGTCTCGATGTCTCCCACTCGAGATACCACCAGCACGGCGCGTACTTGCTCGAACACGCCGACATGCCGGGTTTTGCGCGCGAAGAGCAGCGCTTGCTCGCCCGCCTCGTCGGTGGTCATCGCCGCAAACTCTCCAGCGAGGGCCTCGACAAACTGCTGCCGCCTTGGGATCACAGCATCCTGCCGATGATTGTGCTGTTGCGCATCGCGGTCTTGCTGCATCGAGGTCGCGGACGGGCGCCGCTGCCCGAGCTCACGCTGATCGCACGGGCACACAATCTTCTCGAAATTCGCTTTCCGGTGCGCTGGTTGCGCGATCACCCGCTGACCGTCGCCGATCTCATCCAGGAAATCGATCTGCTGAAAGCCGCAGACTTTCGGCTGCGAGTCTATTCTTCGCGCGGTCTGCCCGCCGTATAGGACTCGAGCAGCCGCAGTTGTGCACACACGGGCACCGCGCCGCCGCGTTCGGCGAGACGGTATTGACCATCGCTGCCGAGCACCCACGCGTGCGTGTCATCCTGCAGGCAGGTTTCGAGATCTTCGAGAATTCTTTGCTTGTACTTTTTGCGACGAATCGGAAAAGCGATCTCGACACGGCGAAAAAAATTGCGATCCATCCAGTCGGCGCTGCTGCAATAGATCTCCGGATCGCCGTCATTGGCAAACCAGAACACGCGTGAGTGTTCGAGAAAGCGCCCGACGATCGAGCGGACGTGGACGTTCTCCGAATATCCGGGCACACCCGGTCGCAGCGCGCAGGTGCCACGCACGATCAGATCGACACGAACGCCCGCCTGCGAGGCGCGACACAGCGCCCCAATCGACTCAGGCTCAAGCAGCGAATTCATCTTGAGGATGATGCGCGCCGGCTTGCCGGCCGCCGCGTTTGCGCACTCGCGTTCGATCCGCGTCAGCATCGCGCGATGCAGTTCGAACGGTGATTGCAGCAGGCAGGAGAGGCGCGGCATGCGCGTCAGGCTGGTCAGTTGCATGAAGACTTCATGCACGTCTTGGCCGATCTCCGGATCGCAGGTCAGCAAACCGTAGTCGGTATAAGCCCGCGCGGTACGTGCATGGTAGTTGCCGGTACCGAGGTGACAGTAGCGACGAATTCCGCTGCGCTCGCGTCGCACCACCATGACGAGTTTGGCGTGCGTCTTGAAACCCACCACACCATACATCACGTGCGCGCCGGCGCCCTGCAGGCGATCGGACAACTCGATGTTCGCTTCTTCGTCGAAACGCGCCCGTAACTCGATCACGACGGTGACGTCCTTGCCGGCTTGTGCCGCGGCGACCAGCGCATCGACGATCGCCGAGTCTGCACCGGTGCGATAGAGCGTTTGCTTGATGGCGAGCACTTTTGGATCGGTCGCCGCCTGCTTCAAAAAATCCACCACGGGCGCGAACGACTGGAACGGATGGTGCAGGAGCAGATCGCTCTGGCGGATCGCCTTGAACATGTCGGGTCCATCGTTCAGGCGTCGCGGCAGACTCGGCTGAAAACGCGGATATTTGAGGTCATCGCGCCGCGCGAGATCATAGACCGCCGATAAGCGATGCAGGTTGAGCGGTGGTGGCACCACATAGATATCGAGCGGTCCGATGCCGAACTGCTTGGCGAGGAAGTCGACGAGATCAGCGGGACAGTTGCTCGCCGTTTCGAGGCGCACGGCGGAGCCATAGCGACGCTGCGCCAATTCGCCCTCGAGGGCGCGCCGCAGGTCGTCGGCCTCTTCCTCGTCGATGAACAGATCACTGTTGCGAGTGAGACGGAACTGATGACATCCGACGATCTTCATGCCCTCGAACAAGCGCGGCACGAATTCTTCGATAATGGTCGAGAGCAAGGCAAAGCGCTGGTTACCGTCGTCGTTGGGTAGCGGAACCACGCGCGGCAGCGAGCGCGGCGCCTGTACGATCGCGAGCGTCGCCTCGCGACCGAAGGCGTCCTCTCCCTCGACTTGAACGATGAAGTTGAGACTCTTGTTCTGGATGCGCGGAAACGGGCGGGACGGGTCGAGCGCCAATGGCGACAGCACCGGTTCGATTTCTCGCGTGAAGTACTCCCCCAGCCATTCGCGCGTGGCTTTGGGCCAACGGCCGCGTGGTATGAGCACGATTCCCGCTTTGCGCAGCGCCGGCAGCAGCACGTTGCCAAGACAGGCGTACTGTTCTGCGACAAGGCGAGTCGCTCGGTGGTGGATCGCAGTCAACTGCTCTGCGGGCGTCATGCCATCCGCACTCACTGCTGCAGGTGAGCTTTCCAGCAGTTGCTTGATGCCGGCGACGCGGATCTCGAAGAATTCGTCGAGATTGCTCGACGAGATACAAAGAAAACGCAGCCGTTCGAGCAGCGGAACATCGGCATCGAGTGCCTGCGCGAGTACGCGCTGATTGAACTCGAGCAGCGAGAGTTCGCGGTTGATCAGCTTGGCCGCGACCGGCTGAGGGGAAACTTGCGGCGTGCTGTCCTGAGGGCTAGCCACGCCCCTAGTACAGCACGACCCGTGACAATTTTGTGTTACACGGGGTGCGGTCGGGCGACCGCCGCTGCTCAGGGATTCGCGGCCGTACCCTGTTGCGGCGGATTGGCCGCGAGCAGCGCGGGGGTAATGCGGCCCGCCTCGAGGCTGGCCAGCAACGGCGCCGCTTGCGCCTTGAATTGCGCCATCAGCGCCGCCGGGATGGGGCGATCGTTGGGCAGCGACACTTTCTGCGGATCCAGATGCACGCCGCGCAACAGATATTCGTAGTGCAGGTGTGGCCCGGTGGCGAGGCCGGTCATGCCGACGTAGCCGATCACCTCGCCCTGTCGCACCCGTTCACCCTGACGCAGGCCACTCGCGAACCGCGAGAGGTGGCCATAGAGCGTGCGAACCTCGTTGGCGTGCTGGATCTCGATGACCTTGCCATAGCCACCCTTGTTGCCGATGAAACGAACGCGTCCTTCGCCGGCGGCCTTCACGGGCGTGCCGGTCGGCGCCGCATAGTCGACTCCACGATGCGCACGCATGCGGTTGAGCACCGGATGACGTCGATAAAGATTGAAGCGGGAACTTACCCGGGTGAATTCGAGCGGCGCTCGCAGGAAGGCCTTGCGAAGACTCTTGCCGTCCGGGGTGTAGTAGCCGAAGTCGCCGTCTTCCGAGTCCCCGGCATCATCGGCACCACCGTCGTGCACGAAGCGCAGCGCACGATATACGGCACCCTGATTGATGAACTCCACGGCGAGCACCTCGCCCTCGCCGAGCGGTTCGCCGTCCTGGCTGATGTGCTCGTAGATGACGCGGAAGCGATCGCCCGGCTGGATATCGAGCACGAAATCGATATCCCAGCGGAAGATCTCCGCGATGCGCAGCGCCAACGAGTCGCTGAGCCCTGCATCACCCGCCGCCTGGAACAGCGAGCTGCGGATGGTCGCTTCGGCAGTCCGCAGCTCACGCTCGAGCGGGTTCACGATCACCGAGCTTTCGAAACCCTCGGCATCGCGTTGCACCTTCAGTGTTTCGCTCGGGCTCAGTTGCCGCTCGAGGCTCACGAGTTGCGTGTCGCGCACCCCGAACTTCAACTGCTCGCCCGGATAGAGCCGGTCGAGACTGCGGCGTACCTCCGGTAGCGAACGCAGGCTGGCAAGATCAGAGACTGAAAGTTCGAGCTTGCGGAAGATCCGGTCGAGGGTGTCGTTGGCGCCGACGATCACATCGATGGTCAGCGGCAGCAGCGCCGCCTGTTTCGCGGCTTCGGCTTCGGCGGCAATGCGTGCGCCCACCGCGCCCTCATCGAGACGCGTCAAATCGGTGAGCAAGGACTCGCCGCGCCACCAAGTCAGTGCCAGCACGGCCACCACGGTGCATTGCAGCCAGCGAGCCTTGAGGAAGGCGAGGACGCGGTTTTCTGAGCCGATTTCCAGCGTCATACACTAAACTCGCCGCCGAGGAAGGGGCGAACGCTACCCGCGCGAGCGCAGAGGGTCAACCCGCAGCGTTCGCAGAGGGGACAGCCTCTCCGGGTACCACCAAACAAACGCCACCCAGCAGACCCCACCAAGCGGATCCCAAAGGTAACGATGAGCGCCATTCAGGAACAACTCGATGAAATCCGTCGCGGCAGCGCCGAGCTGCTGATCGAAGCCGAGCTGCAGAAAAAACTTTTGCGTGGCAAACCGCTGCGCATCAAGGCGGGCTTCGACCCCACTGCGCCGGACTTGCACCTCGGGCACACGGTGCTCATCAATAAAATGCGGCAGTTCCAGCAGTTCGGCCACGAGGTGATTTTTCTCATCGGCGATTTCACCGGACTGATCGGCGACCCCACGGGGCGCAACGCCACCCGGCCGCGACTGACGCCGGAAGACGTGCAGGCCAACGCGCGCACTTACCAGGAACAGATCTTCAAGATTCTTGATCCCGCGCGCACGGTCATCGAGTTCAACTCCAAGTGGCTGAGCAACATGCCGCTGCCCAAGTTCGTCGAAGTGGCCGCCCACTACACGGTGGCGCGCATGCTCGAGCGCGACGATTTTGCCAAGCGCTACAAATCCGGGCAGCCCATCTCGGTCCACGAATTCTTTTATCCCCTCGCCCAGGGCTACGACTCGGTCGCGCTGCGGGCGGATGTCGAGCTCGGCGGCACCGATCAAAAATTCAACCTGTTGGTCGGTCGGCATCTGCAGGAGGCGTTCGGGCAGGAGCCGCAATGTGTGCTCACCATGCCGCTGCTCGAGGGTCTGGACGGCGTCAACAAGATGTCGAAGTCGCTCGGCAATTACGTCGGCATCAACGAAACGGCTGACGCGCAGTTCGGCAAGCTCATGTCGATCAGCGACGAACTGATGTGGCGCTACTTCGAGCTGCTGTCATTCCGCCCGCTCACTGAAATCGCCGCCTTGCGCGAGGCGGTCGCTGCGCGGCGCAACCCTCGCGACGTCAAATTCGAGCTCGCCGGCGAGATCGTCGGGCGGTTCCACGGGGCAGCGGCAGCGGCAACCGCGCAGGCTGATTTCATTGCCCGGTTCTCGCAGAAATTCTTGCCCACAGACCTGCCTTTGCAGGTGGTGACGACGGCTGATCCTGCGGGTGAATCGATCGTCACCGTGCTGCGTGCGGCGGGCCTCGCTGCCAGCAACTCCGAGGTCGTGCGCAAGCTCGGTGAGGGCGCGGTGCGTATCGACGGCGAGAAAGTCCTCGACAGGGCTCTCCGACTGCCGGTGGGCGCCGAGCATGTTCTGCAAATCGGTGCCCGGCGTTTTGCCCGCGTCAAGATAGAAAAATCCAGTTAATTCAATGGTTTGAGAGAATCTGAAAATATTCGTGACATTCCGTTGACAGCCCCGATTCGGCGCCTATAATGCGCGCCCTGAGCTTCAAGCGACCCGGAGTTCCTCCGGAAGCGCACCAAGGTTGAAATACGGGTTGACGGGATTGGCCGCGAGGCTATACTCCCCGCCCCCTCGTGCCCCCCGCGGTACGAGCGCTGTTTAAAAATTCGGCAGGTAACTTGTGTGGGGACTCGCGTCGATGCGTCCTTTGGATGCCAAAGACCGAGTAACCAAATTTTTGTCCAGCTATGGGCTATGTTTGATTACTCTTTTAGTTGAAGTTCAAAATCTTCAAGTGAAGAGTTTGATCCTGGCTCAGATTGAACGCTGGCGGCGTGCTTAACACATGCAAGTCGAGCGGCAGCGCGGGAGCAATCCTGGCGGCGAGCGGCGAACGGGTGAGTAATG
>Ga0194123_10000734_pt1 | contig 57933 bp, 62 predicted proteins | sample TA2MahsurfametaG_5_FD_155479 | JGI IMG/M metagenome (GOLD analysis project Ga0194123, IMG submission 155479) | Freshwater microbial communities from Lake Tanganyika, Tanzania - TA2015023 Mahale A surface | ecosystem: Environmental > Aquatic > Freshwater > Lake | place: Tanzania: Lake Tanganyika... | reverse complement strand
TCGGGCTCGATTCGGTTCATCTCGTTGGGTATTCGATGGGCGGCTGGGCGGCAGCTGAATTTGCGTCGTTCTACCCGAGACGCCTGCGAAGCCTCTCGCTGGTGACCCCCATCGGTCTGCGGCTGCTCGACAACCCTGGGGTTGATCTCTTCCAGCTGAGCCCCATCGAGCTGATGGATCGGCTGTTCAACGACAAGACCGTGCAGAACGAATTCACGCCCGATCCGAATGACTTTGATGAAGGCATTCACCTCTATTCGGAATTTGCGGCCGCGGCGCGTCTCATCTGGGCGCCGCGCTACAACATCGCGCTTGAACGACGCCTGCAGCGCGTTACCTGCCCGAACCTGGTGGTGCGCGCCGAGCATGACCGCCTTGTTCCGGATGAGATGGCCGAACGCTACGCGCGCGTACTGCCGCAGTGCCGGCTGGAGAAGATCGCCGAGACCGGCCACGAACTTTGTCTGGAACGACCTGAGCCGCTCGCCGCGGCGCTCACTCAACACATAACGGAGGCTGCCCGATGAACAAGCTGCGCTTCTATTTCTTCCATCTGATGCCCTATCCGTACATCCCGCCTGCGGACCAGATTGAGTCGACTTGGGTCACCTTGCCCAACACCTATTACGACCCGCAGCGTGGACACACGCTTTATCAGGAATACATCAACCAGCTGGTCGCCGCCGAACGCTTCGGCTTCGACGCCGCGTGCATCAACGAGCATCACGCCAATTTCTACGGCACCATGCCATCGCCGAACATCATCGCGTCCTCTGTCATCGCACGCACTTCGCATATTCCCGTCGGCGTGATCGGCAATGCGATTCCGCTGCACGGTAACCCGCTACGTGTGGCGGAAGAGGTTGCCATGCTCGATGTGATGTCAGGCGGACGGATGATCTGCGGATTCGTGCGCGGCATCGGCTGCGAGTATTTCAACAATGGGGTGCCGCCCGCTGATTCGGTCGACCGCTTCGATGAAGCCCACGATCTCATCATCAAATCGTGGACCCAGCCCGGGCCATTCACCTATCAGGGCGACCACTTTTATGTCCCGAACGTGAACCCTGTGCCGCTGCCGCTGCAGAAGCCGCATCCACCGATCTGGGTCCCGGGACAGGGTTCACTGGAAACGCTGCAGTTCGTTGCCAAGCACCGGTACACCTACATGATGGTTTACGCCCCGCGTTGGTTCTGCAAGATGGCTGCGGATGGGCTGCGCGAAGGATGTCGACGAATGGGCTACGAAGCGCCGGCCAGCATGTTCAATGCGTGCATCCCGATCTATGTCGCGGAAACTGATGCCCAGGCCCATCGTGAGGCCAAAGCCCATCTGTCGTGGATCTTCAATGCCGGTCTCAAGATCCCCGATCACATCTTCTTCCCGCCGGGTTACATGTCGACCAAATCTTTCCGCAACTTCATGACCCAGATCGTGAAAGGCAAGGTCAAACCGCAGCACACGCTGTCCTATGAGGAGCTGGTCAAGGAAGGCTACATCATCGTGGGATCACCGGAGACGGTGAAGAATCAGCTCGGCGAGTATTGCGAGCAGATCGGCGCCGGTGGCGTGCTGAACGCAGGCTCTGCGTACGGCCCGATGCCGGACTGGATGGTCATGAAGAACATGCAGATATTCGCCGAGGAAGTCATGCCGGCGTTCCGCGAACCGGATGGCAAGCCCGACTATCTGCGCGCCGGTCGTCCCGCTCCGCATACCACCGCCGAATTCTCGGCATTGCAGCGGGCCCCGGAAGAGCTGCCACGTGCGCGGGTGGATGGTCAGGGACTGGTCGATCTGCGCTACGCGCACGTTGAGGGACATGCCTGATTACAGTCGTTACAGTCAGGTCGCTGCAGATCGACGCTTACGCCGACCTGCAGCGACATATCGGCACTGAGCCGGTGTTGCGCCGCCCCCCCCCCGTAAGTGCACCTACTTCCCGATACAAAACCGCCCGAAGATCTCGCCCAGCATGTCCTCGGTGGTGAATTCACCCGTCAACTCGGTCAGGGCTCGATGGGCCAGACGCAGGCGCTCCGCCGTTTCCACCACATCCGCGCTGAACTCCGCGAGATCCTCGAAGTGCACCAGCGCTTCCGCCTCCATCAGCGCCCTCAGGTGTCGTTCTCGCGCCAGCATGGGCGTGTCTGTCTCTGCTTCTCGCGCCAGGGATTGATGCATGCACGTGCGCAGGATGTCGAGGCCTAGCTCATCACGTGCGGTGATCGAGACCTCGATTTGACCTTCGGCATTCCGACTCTGCCCGGCAGTTTCTCCCACCAGATCGATCTTGTTGCGCACATGGATGATGCGCTCAGCGGCTTGCTGTAAGGCCACGGGCGGACTGGACATCACCTTCCGGCCCTGCGCCGCATCGTGCACCAGCAGCACGAGGTCGGCTTCGTCCACCGCCGCGAGCGCGCGGCGTATTCCTTCTTGTTCGACCTCTTCCTCGACTTCGTGCAGCCCGGCGGTGTCTGTGAGCGTGACCAACATCCCACCCAAATCCAGCTCCGCCGTGAGCACATCGCGCGTAGTGCCGGGCTGTGCGCTGACGATGGCACGCGCACTGCCGCTCAAGGCATTCATCAGCGTCGACTTGCCCACATTGGGAGGGCCGCAGAGCACCACGCGTTGACCTCGTACGAGTAGTGCACCGTGACGAGCGCTGCCGAGCAAGTTTGCGATTTCCCGCCACAGTTCACGGGTCCCAATGTGGAGCGCTTCGATATGATGGGATTCTTCGACGGAACCCTCATCAGAGAAGTCGATGCTCGCCTCCAGCAGCGCTCGTGCATCGACCAGTCGTTCTGTGATGGATTCGATGGCTCGGGAAAAGTGACCAGCCATGGCAAGGTTGGCTGCCTTCAAAGCCCGTTCTGTGCCCGCGGAGATGAGATCCGCTACGGCTTCTGCCTGCAGCAAATCCAGTTTCCCGTTGAGGAACGCTCGCTCCGTGAATTCGCCAGGTCGGGCCGGGCTTGCGCCCTGGGCATAGAGCGATTGCAGAAGCGCCGCCAAGATCGCCGGGCTGCCGTGCGTGTGAAACTCCACCAGATCTTCACCGGTGTAGGAGGCAGGACCGGGAAAGTGGAGCACGAGGCCCCGATCGAGGACCACCCCGTCGGCACCACGCATGGGCAGGAGGGTGGCTTGCCGTGGCGGCGGCACACACCCCGTCACTGCTTGCGTGATGCGTGCGCTGTGAGGGCCGGAGAGGCGCAACACTCCGATGGCGCCGGGGCCAGGGGGTGTTGCTATCGCCGTGATGGTGCTGACGGCGGCCAGCGCGCCGTCAGCCTTCTCCGGCGGTTTCAAGCCTTGCGTTCTTCCGCCCGCGTCACTGTCCATTGCTGCGCGATGGATAGGCAGTTGTTCACGAACCAGTAGAGCACCAGACCTGACGGGAAGAAGGCAAAGAATGCACCAAAGGCAAACGGCATGATCTGCATGACTCGCGCCTGGATCGGGTCAACGGGTGCAGGATTCAGCTTGGTCTGCAGCCACATGCTGAGGGTCATCAACACCGGCAGGACGAAGAATGGATCCTTGATGGAGAGGTCCGTGATCCAGAGGGTCCACGGCGCCTGCCGAAGCTCCACGCTTTCCAGAATCACCCAGTAGAGCGCGATGAATACCGGAATCTGGATCAGGATTGGAAGACAGCCTCCCAGCGGATTGATCTTCTCGTTCCTGTAGAGATCCATCATCGCCTGGTTGAGCGCCGCGCGATCGTTCTGGTGGCGTTCGCGCAGAGCCACGAGGCGTGGTTGCACCTTGCGCATCTTGGCCATGGAGCGGTAACCCGCGGCGGACAATGGGTAGAACATGAGCTTCACGGCAATCGTTAGAAGGATGATCGACCAGCCCCAGTTGCCGGTCAGCCCATGCCATTGGTCTAGAATCCAGAACAGGATCTTGCCGATAAACCAGAGCATGCCGTAGTCGACCGTCAGCTCCAGCCCCGGCGCGACCTCTGCAAGTGTCTTCTGGAGTTTGGGCCCGAGAAAAATACGGCTGGTGGTTTCCGCGGTGGCACCCGGCTGCACCGTCGAGGCTGGGCCGTAATAACCAATGACATAGCTCTCTTCGGAAACGATGGAAGAGTAATACTGGTAGCTGAGATCTTTTGCCGGAACGATGGCACCAACGAAGTAGTGCTCGAGGATGGCGGCCCAGCCGTTGCTGCTGGAAAGTTTGACCGGTTCCTCTGTCAAATCCTCAAAGGTGAATTTCTCGTAGCGCTTCTCCGGCGTGGAGACGGCGGCACCTGTGAAGGTATGAATGAAATATTGGGTCGTGTCGATGAACTTTCGCTGCAGCTGATCGTAGTGATGGTAGGTCCAGTCAGCTCCACTGTTGTTGCGAATCTTGTGTGCGAGCTCGACCACATAGCTGCCGCGACGCAGGATGTACTGCTTGTCCACCTCGACGCCTTCCGGGCTGCGCCAGGTGAGCGTGACCGTCAGAGTGTCGTCCGCTGCGGCCAACTCGTAACGCGCTGAGGCACTGAAGTAAGTCGCGTAATGGTCAGCACTGGCAGCGATCCCCGCCTTCAACCCACTCTGATGAATGAAGTAGCGCTGTGCGCTGGTGTCGAGCAACTTGAAAGACTCGTCCGGATTTTCGCTGTCCTCGGGATAGGCACGCAGTTCCGCCTGCTCTATGACGCCGCCTGTTGGATTGATCACCAGGGAAAGCAGATCGGTCTTGACCGTGATGGGTGCGGCGGAGATGGGGCTCGCCGAGGCGATCGCTTGGTCAGGCAAGACCTCGGGGGCTGGCGCGGAAGCAGCCGCCACCGCTGGCATGTCATTGGCGCGCACGCCGGGCGTTTCTTCTACCGCTGCTGGCGCCGGCGCAGGGCCGTAATCACGCTGCCATGCCTCCCACAGCATCAATGACACGAAGCTCAGCGCGATGAGAAGGATGAGTCTGGTCTGGTCCATGGTGGCGTTTCAGTCAGGCGAATTGACAGGTAGATACAAGCGCGAAATGTCTCCCCAAACCGCCGCGAGCATATCGAGTAACTCCGCATTGCCAGTCAAGCGGGCGGGCGGATTCATCTGGATGATGACGTCATTCGGGGGGAGGAGGTCGAGATGAAGGCGGAAAGATTCCCGCGCAATCCTCTTGAGTCGGTTCCGGTCAACCGCGTGGGCGACATTTCGCTTGGATACCGCTATTCCGAGGCGCGGCGCATGCACCGGCGAACAACCGGTGTAAACGTTGAAGCAGCGTGTGCGGAGCCGGCGACCGGATTTGAACAGGCGGAGGTAATCGCTACCTCCGCACAGTCTGGAAGCCTTGCTGAATCGGCTGATAGGGTCAGACCGGTGTAAGGCGGGCACGACCCTTAGCCCTGCGGGCCTTGAGAACGAGGCGGCCACCGCGGGTGGCCATGCGGGCGCGGAAACCGTGGGTCCGGGCGCGCTTGAGTTTGCTGGGCTGGTAGGTGCGTTTCATTGTGGTGACCCTGGGTCCGCTTGTTTGAGCCGGTCATGGTAGTAGGTGCCTGATACCACTGTCAATTTCAGTTGTTGTGAATAAATTGGCGTCCGCTGTGGATAACCCGGACGCTGCTCGCTAGACTCAGGCGCTCGCCCGCGAAAATAAACAGAAGCCCGCCATCCATGTCCGACGTTTGGTTGCAGTGTCTGCGCATACTCGAACGAGAGCTCACGCCCCAGCAGTACAACACCTGGATCAGACCCTTGCTGGCCGAGAAATCAGACACTGTCTTGCAGATAATCGCGCCCAACAGGTTTGTGGTGGACTGGGTCAGGGACAAATATGGCATGCGCATCAGTGAGCTGCTGCGCTCCCTGGATGAGCAAATCCTGTCGGTCAGTTTCAGCACAGGCGATCGCCCGGAGCCCAAAGGGGAGACTGCACCCGGCACGACAAGAACACAGGCAACGGCGTCGCCAGCCGTCGTGGCAACCCCGGTAGCCGCTGCCAGCCCCGTGAGTCGAGGCCTGAAGGGCGATTTCACTTTCGAGAGTTTTGTAGAGGGCAAGAGCAACCAGCTGGCGAGGGCCGCATCGCTTCAGGTGGCCGAGAATCCTGGCAAGGCTTACAACCCCTTGTTCATCTGTGGTGGCGTGGGGCTCGGCAAGACCCATCTAATGCAGGCCATAGGCAACCTGGTTCAGGCGCGCAAACCCGGGGCCAAGGTCCAGTACATACACTCCGAGAAATTCGTGGGTGACATGGTGCGAGCGCTGCAACACAACAGCATCAATGAGTTCAAGAACAAGTACCGAACCTGCGACGCCTTGCTCATCGATGATATCCAGTTCTTTGCTGGTAAGGAGCGCTCACAGGAAGAATTCTTCCATACTTTCAATGCATTGCTGGAAAGCCAGCAGCAGATAGTGCTGACCTGTGACCGTTACCCGAAAGAGGTTACAGGGGTGGAGGAGCGGCTGAAGTCGCGCTTCGGCTGGGGCCTGACCGTCGCCATTGAACCCGCGGAACTGGAGACGAGGGTCGCTATCCTGATGAGCAAGGCTCAGCGTATTGGCCTGGACGTTCCTCACGAAGTCGCTTTCTTCGTAGCCAAGCGCTTCCGTTCGAACATCCGGGAGCTGGAAGGCGCGTTGCACCGGATGGAGGCCAATGCGCATTTCTCCGGCAGCGCCATCACGATAGATTTCGCGCGGGATGCCTTGAAGGATCTACTGGCCCTTCAGGACAAGATGATATCGATAGACAACATACAGAAAACCGTGGCCGAATATTACAAGATAAGGGTCTCCGACCTGGTTTCCAAGCGCAGGAACCGTTCGGTTGCCAGGCCCCGTCAGCTCGCCATGGCCTTGGCCAAGGAGCTGACCAATCACAGTCTGCCGGAAATTGGCGACTCTTTTGGTGGCAGGGACCATACAACGGTCATCCATGCGTGCCGCAAGATTGCGGAGCTGAGGCGCAGCGAGAACAGGCTCAATGAGGACTACGTGAATCTGGAAAGAATCTTGAGCAGTTGATGTGGAAAAGTTGGGGGGAGATGGCGAATTCGGATTTTATCCACAGATCAAAAGGTGGTTATCCCCCTTCAGAAAGAGCCGGAAATCTACTTAAGAGTCTGATTTTAAAAGATAAAAATAGTTGCTCTGTTTTTGCAGTCAACCAATAACCACTACTTATCCATATACAAGAATATGAAAATCAGTATTGAGAGAGAGACTCTGCTTCTTGCGTTGCAGGCAGTCGCCAATGTTGTGGAAAGGCGTCAGACCCTGCCAATACTGAGCAACATCCTGCTCTCGGCGGACGGATCGGAATTGAACCTCACCGCTACGGACATGGAAGTCGAAGCCGTCGCCAAGATTGACGCTACAGTGTCCCGCACCGGTGTGATCACGCTTCCAGGACGCAAACTGCTCGATATCGTCAGGTCTCTACCCGGGCAGTCCACCTTGCTGTTGGAAGAGAAGGACAAGAAGGTGCGAATCCAGACCGGCCGCAGCCGGTTCATGTTGTCCACCCTGCCAGCCAGCGATTTTCCAGCTCTGGGTTACCCCGCAGAAGAAATGACCCTCACCGTGGAAGGTGGACTCTTGCAATCGCTCATTAGTGCAACCCAGTTCGCCATGGCACATCAGGACGTGCGCTACTACCTCAACGGATTGTTGCTGGAAATTACTGGCAAGACCTTGCGGGCGGTAGCCACTGACGGGCATCGCCTGACCCTCTCAGAGAGAACGCTGGAAATTGAGGCGGTCACTGGCAATCGACAGCTCATTGTCCCACGCAAAGGTGTTGCTGAAATCCAGCGCTTGGCTTCGCATGTGGACGGACTCCTGACGCTGGGGATTTCCTCCAATGCCCTGCGCGTAACGGGCGCTGGCCAGACTGTCACGGTCAAGCTTGTTGACGGCAAGTTCCCCGATTATGAGCGCGTTATTCCGCGCAATGGTGACAAAACGGTGGTCTCTCACAGGGAGACACTGCGCGCTGCGTTGCAAAGAACCTCCATTCTTTCCAACGAGAAATTCCGTGGCGTTCGGCTGAGTTTCAGCTCAGGCGTACTGAAGGCCTCTGCTCACAACCCGGAGCAGGAGGAAGCCGAAGAGGAGATCGAGATCGAATACCCCGGGGAAGCGCTAGAGATAGGTTTCAATGTTTCCTATCTGCTGGATGTCCTGGGTGTGCTGCAGGCCGAATCCGTGCAAATCACCTTGTCCGATTCAAACAGCAGTTGTCTCATTCAGGCAGCCGACGACCCGCGCAGCAGGTACGTCGTCATGCCCATGAGGCTCTGAGGGCTTTACGCACCCTCGAATGCAGATCAGCAGACTCAGGGCCCAAAACCTTCGAAAAATCCGCTCCCTGGAAATAGCTCCCTCTCCTCAACTGAATCTGATCTGGGGAGCGAACGGCAGTGGCAAGACCACGTTACTGGAAGCCCTTCACCTGCTGAACTCCGCCAAGTCCTTCCGCAGCAGCGGCTTCAAGGATCTGGTCACTCACCAGGAAAACAAGTTTGGAGTCTCAGCTCAGCTGCTCGATATTGACGGCGAGCAGCGGTCGGTTCGGGTTCAGAAGTCTGAAAAAGCCACCCGCATCGAGGTGGATGGCCTTGCTGTGACCAGTGCCGCAACCTTGGCGCAGACCTTTCCGCTGCTTTTGGTGGATCCCCACAGTTTTGGCATCGTCGAGGGGGGGCCCAGGATACGTAGGTCCCTTATTGATCGAGCAGTGTTTCACGTGGAACCGGAGTTCATCTCCGCAGCGAGGAGTTATCTCAACGGCCTGGCACAACGAAACGCCTTGCTCAAGACCCGTCAGCGCTCGGCACAACTCGACTACTGGAACCATGAAGTCGTTAGCAGCGGAGAACGGGTCCATCAGGCGCGTTTGCGTTGTGTGGAGTACATCAACTCGGCGCTGGCGACGGAAACCACTCTGTCCGGGATGCTCGGACGCATCAGCCTCAAATATCGTCAAGGCTGGCGAGAGGGGGCCAGTCTTCTGGAAGCTCTGGAGCGCCAAGAGCCGACCGAATGGCAAGCAGGCCAGACCATGAGTGGGCCACACAAAGCCGAACTGATCATCCAGACCGAGGGCGAAACACTGGCCAGGGTTGCGTCCAGGGGGCAAATCAAGGCCGTTGTCTTTCTGCTGATGACTACGCTATGCGACTACATCAGGAGCAGCAGGGGTATCAGGCCCATCCTGATGGTCGATGATTTTGGCGCTGAACTCGATGACCTAATGTTGGGTTTAACGCTTAAAATGGTGCGTGGGACGGGCGCCCAGGCTTTCCTGACCACCATTCATTCCCATTTGGCCAGAAATGTCAGCACTTCTGCAGATACCTTGTTCCACGTGGAACAAGGCGCAGTTGGTCCCGTATCCTGAACCCGCAACCAGGTAATTCTGCTATGTCCACTTCGTACGATTCGTCCAGCATCAAGGTCCTGAAGGGATTGGAAGCCGTTCGGAAGCGACCCGGCATGTATATCGGTGACACGGACGATGGCACCGGCCTGCATCACATGGTGTTCGAAGTCGTCGACAACTGCGTCGACGAGGCGCTGGCGGGTTACTGCAATGAAATCAACGTTCGCATCCAGGCCAACAACGGGGTCTCGGTAAGCGACAACGGGCGCGGTATTCCGGTCGACATGCATGCGGAGGAGGGTGTCTCCGCGGCCGAGGTCATCATGACCACCCTGCATGCCGGCGGTAAGTTCGATGACAACTCATACAAGGTATCGGGTGGTTTGCACGGGGTAGGTGTGTCCGTGGTGAATGCCCTGTCCGAGACGCTGCGGCTGAACATCTTCAGGGATGGTCACGAATGGTTCCAGGAATATCGCGAAGGTGAACCTGTGGAGCCACTCAAGCAGCTCAATCCCTCCAGTGAGTGGGGGACCAGAGTGACCTTTTTCCCCAACCCTGCGATTTTCAAGGACATAGAGTTCAATTACGACATCCTGGCCAACCGCCTGAGGGAGCTGGCCTTCCTCAATTCCGGCCTCAGGATTCATCTTTTCGATGAGAGGGACGGCCGCAAGGATTCCTTTGAGTATGTCGGCGGCATCTCGGCCTTCATCCAGCATCTGCACAAGACGCGTCAGCCCCTTCATCCTTCCATCATCCACATCACGGCTGTGAAGGATGATGTGCAGGTGGAAGTGGCCCTCCAGTGGAACGATTCCTATCAGGAAAACATCTTCTGCTATACCAACAACATCCCGCAGCGGGATGGCGGCACGCACCTGGCCGGTTTCAGGGCGGCCTTGACCCGGACCATCAACACCTACTTCGAAAAAGAGGGAATCCTCGCCAAGCAGAAAGTGGCGGTTTCCGGTGAAGATGCCAGAGAGGGCCTGACCGCCATCCTGTCCGTGAAGGTGCCTGATCCCAAGTTCTCCTCCCAGACCAAGGAAAAACTGGTCTCGAGTGAGGTCAAAGCGGCGGTGGAATCCGTGTTCGGCGAATATTTCCAAGCTTTTCTGCTTGAAAAACCGCAGGAAGCCAAAGCCATCACCGGGAAAATCGTCGAAGCGGCACGCGCCCGCGAGGCGGCCCGCAAGGCTCGAGAGCTGACCCGACGCAAGACGGCCCTGGATGTGGCTGGCCTGCCGGGCAAGCTGGCCGACTGCCAGGAGCGGGATCCGTCGAAGTCCGAACTTTTCATCGTCGAGGGTGACTCCGCCGGCGGCTCAGCCAAGCAGGGGAGGGACCGCAAGAATCAGGCGGTGCTGCCGTTGAAGGGCAAGATTTTGAATGTGGAGAAGGCGCGCTTCGACAAGATGCTTTCGTCGGCCGAGGTAGGCACGTTGATCACAGCCCTGGGATGCGGAGTCGGCAAGGAGGAGTACGACCCGGACAAGCTGCGCTATCACCGCATCATCATCATGACGGATGCTGACGTGGACGGGTCACACATCCGCACCCTGTTGCTTACTTTCTTCTACCGGCAAATGCCGGAATTGCTGCGGCGTGGGCACATCTACATTGCCCAGCCACCGCTGTACAAGGCAAAGAAAGGCAAGCAGGAACGATATCTGAAGGATGAATCCGCGCTCGAGGATTACCTTCTTGAGCTCGCGCTCCAGGACACGGGCATCAACCGCGCCGAAGACAGAATCCAAGCTGAAGCCTTGGCCAGGCTGGGCGAGCAGCACCTTCAGTTGAAGAGGCTGGTGGACCGGCTGGGCCGCAGGTTCGACCCTTCAATCCTGCTGTGCCTGCAGCAGGTGAGTGCCTGGGCGCATGCCGACTCCCGCGTGGATGAATACCTTCAGGGCTGGGTGGATGAAATCAACCGGGCAGCCACCGCGCTGGCCGGCGCGGGTGACGCACTGAAAGCCTCGCTCGAGTACAGGGACATCGAGAACTGGCGGATCTGCTGTGAGGTCGTGGCCCATGGCGTGGCCAGGCAAACCAGGTTGGACAAGGATTTCTTCCGCTCCTTGGAATACCGCCAGATGCGCGAATTGAGCGCGGCGCTCGATGAAGGTCAGGCAGGGATGACCGTCCAGCGTGGTGACGATATCGAGCCGGTAGCGACATACCGACAGGCCATGGAGTGGCTGCTGCAAGACTCCAAGCGAGGCATCCAGATCCAGCGCTATAAGGGCCTCGGTGAGATGAACCCGGAACAACTGTCGGAAACGACCATGAACGTCGACACCCGTCACCTGCTGCAGGTTCGGATTGAGGATGCGCTCCACGCGGATGAAATCTTCTCCACCCTGATGGGTGATCAGGTCGAACCGCGTCGCGAATTCATCGAGCGCCATGCCCTCACGGTGACCAATCTGGACACCTGAGCGACGCCCGCTCAGGCCGTCCTCGCCACGACCACGGCGTCCACCCGCGCGGCGCCGGCTTTCTGCAGCGCCCGCGCGCAGGCCTCCAGCGTTGAGCCTGTGGTGGACACATCGTCCACCAGCATGACGGCACAACCAGCCACTCCGGCATCGCCCGTGAACGCGGCGCCCAACCTGTTTTTCCGCTCGCGGCGGGAAGATCCTCTCTGTGGAGGCTGCCAACCGCTGCGTTTCAACAGATCATGCCGCAGCGGCAGCTTCCAGGAGTTGGCAAAACCCAGCGCAATTTCATCGGCATGGTTGTATCCCCGCCGCAGGACCCTGGGCCAAGGCATGGGCACCGGCACCAGGCAGTCAACAGGTGGGCCGGGAGAGCCCAACGACCGGGCAGCCAGGTCACCCAGCAAGCGGCACAGGCCTGTTCCCCCCTGATATTTTGCCGACACGATCAACGCATTTAACGGAAATTCGTAGCTAAATGCGGCCATCTCTTGCCCAAAAGCACGTCGCTTGATGCGCTCCGCGGTGGGCAGCCAAGGTAAATCTGAAAGGCAGGCCTTGCAGAGCGCCTCGGCAGATGGCGCAAGGCACAAGCGGCATCGCTGGCCACTGGAAAGACCTGTCTTGGTGCAGATGTAAAGATTTCGGACGGCCTCTAGGCTTGACGTCCAAAGCTTGTTAGGGTTCACGCCATGACCTCCTTGTCATTGTCGTGTGTCATCCAAGAGCGAACAGGAGTGAGCTGAATGTCAGCTGTTTCACTGAGCACAGAGTCCCAAATCCATCCAGCCGATCACTCGGCGGAAAGATGGAGTCGAGAGGCGGCAGAAGCCTTGCTGACGCAGCCGCTCATGGACCTTCTCCACCAGGCCCACACCGTTCACAGGGAACACTTCAACGCCAACCGGATTCAGCTCAGCACTCTGCTGAACATCAAGACCGGGGGTTGCCCGGAAGATTGCGCCTATTGTCCGCAGAGCGCCAGATTCGAAACGAACGTGGAGACGGGGGATGTGCTCGATGTGGAAGTGGTGCGAGCCGCCGCGCTCAACGCCCGGAAAGCTGGTGCCACCCGTTTCTGCATGGGTGCTGCCTGGCGCTCACCCAAGGACCGTGACCTCGACCGCGTGATCCCGCTCATCCAGGCGGTGAAGGATCTGGGCATGGAGAGTTGCGTCACGCTCGGCATGCTGAAGCCTGCACAGGCGGAACGCCTCAAGGATGCCGGCCTCGACTACTACAACCACAACCTCGATACCTCGCCCGAGTTCTACGGCAAGATCATCTCCACCCGCACTTACGAGGACAGGCTCAATACACTGGAAGCCGTGCGCGACGCGGGCATCAATGTCTGTTGTGGTGGCATCGTCGGCATGGGTGAGACAACCCATGACAGGGCAGGCCTGCTGTGCACGCTGGCGAATATGCCGGTACAACCCGAGAGCGTCCCGATCAACATGCTGGTGCGCGTCGAGGGAACCCCGCTGGCGGAAGAGCAGGCGCTGGATGCACTGGACATGGTGCGCACGATCGCCGCCGCGAGAATCATGATGCCCGAGTCGTATGTGCGACTGTCAGCGGGCCGCTCCAGCATGTCAGATGAGACGCAGGCCCTGTGCTTCTTTGCTGGCGCGAATTCCATCTTCTATGGGGAGCAACTGCTCACGACCGAAAATCCGCTCACGATCGAGGACCAGCGCCTCTTTGCGAAGCTGGGCCTGTCACCCACGGGTGAGTCGCACGGGTAAGGGCGTGTGGATTTCGCGCGTTTCGAGCGGCAGCTGGATCTCGTCGCGCGCGAACAGCGTTGGCGAACGCTGGAAGCCAATCGCGGCCCACAAGGGCCGCTGATACGCATAGGCGATGAAGCGCTGCTCAATTTCTGCAGCAATGATTACCTCGGCCTTGCCAACCATCCCCGTCTGGTCGAAGCGCTCGCCGAGGGCGCCCAACGCTACGGCGTCGGCAGCGGTGCCGCCGCACTGCTTTCCGGCCACGGCGAGGCCCATGAAGCCATGGCGCATGATCTCGCCGCAAGCACGGGACGTGATCGCGCACTGATCTTCTCCTCCGGCTATCTGGCCAACCTCGGAATCTTCAGCGGACTGGTCGGTCGTGAGGATCGCGTCATTTCCGATGAACTCAATCACGCGTCCCTCATTGACGGGGTGAGACTCTCGCGTGCGGAAAATCTCCGCTACCGACACGCGGATACCGGCAGTCTCGAAGCCTCGCTTGCGCAAGATCACCCGGGACAGACCTGGGTCGTCACAGACGGACTCTTCAGCATGGATGGAGATCTCGCGCCGCTAATGCAGATCTCTGCGTTGGCGGACCGTCACGGCGCGGGGCTCATCTGCGACGATGCCCATGGTTTCGGTGTGCTGGGCGAAGGTGCAGGAACGCTCGCCGAGCTCCGTCTGGGCCAGAAGGACGTTCCCCTGCTGGTGGTGACTTTCGGCAAGGCGCTCGGCACCGCCGGCGCGGCGGTGATCGGGCCCCATCTGCTCATCGAGAACCTGCTCCAGCGGGCGAGAACATTCATTTTCGACACGGCTCCCTCGCCTGCGCTGATGCACGCCGCGCGCACCGCCCTGCACCTCCTGATGGGCCCGGAATCGCCGCGCCCGAAACTCATGGCCAACATCTGCCACTTCAAGCAGTGCCTCATGCAAGTGGGGTTGCCGCAAGCGCCGGGAGATACGCCCATCCAACCGATGCTGGTGGGGGACGGCGAACGCGCGCTCGAGGTCGCGGCAGGTCTGCGCAAGCGAGGACTTTATGTGCGTGCGATCCGGCCGCCGACAGTTCCTGCTGGCACGGCCCGCTTGCGCGTCTGCCTCAGCGCGGCGCACGACACCTCGCAGATCGAGCAGCTCGTCGAAGGCCTCAACGCGCACCACAGTGCCTTCCTGCCTGCGCCATGACGGACTTTCTCGCGCATGCCCCCGAAACCCGCGCCGTGCGCCGTTCACATGCGCGGGCAGCGGAAACCTATGATGCCCACGCGGTCCTGCAGCGCGAGGTGGCAGCACGCCTGCTTGCAAGGCTGGATCTCATGCAGCTGACACCAGAGGTGATACTGGATCTGGGCGCGGGCACGGGAGACTCCGCCCGCGCCCTCGAAGCGCGCTACCCCAAGGCCACAATCATCCTGCTGGATGCGGTGAGACAGATGTTGGCCAAGGCCAGGTCACGTCGCCGCCGTTGGTTTTCGCGCAGTCGCTATCTCTGCGCGGACGCAGCCGCCACGGGTTTGAAGGATCAGTCGATTGATCTCATACACTCCAACCTTGCCCTGCACTGGTGTACGGATCCAGACGCGGTTCTGGCCGAATGCCGCCGCATACTGAAACCGCGCGGCCTGCTCATCTTTTCCACGGTCGGGCCATCCACCTTGCAGGAGCTGCGCGCCGCGTGGGCGAGCCTTGATGACTCTCCCCATGTGCATCTCTTCATGGACATGCACGACATCGGCGATGCGCTCATCAGGGCCGGCTTTGCTTCACCGGTGATGGAGCGCGACAACCTCTGCGTGACTTACCGCGATCTTGCAGGTCTGTTCGCGGATCTGCGGGCCACGGGTGCCGTCAACAGCCATCCGGGGCGCCACAAGGGCTTGCGCGGGTCGGGTCAACAGAGGGCCCTCGCCGCCGCTTACGAAACCCACCGCCGGAATGGTCTGCTGCCAGCCACCTACGAAATCGTGATGGGCCACGCCTGGATCCCGGAGCAAGGAACCCGCCCTCAGGACGGCAGCACCGTCGCCACGTTCCCCTTCCATAAACTGGGTATGCGCAAAGCATGAGGTTCTTTATCACCGGGACGGATACAGGATGTGGCAAGACGGCTGTCACCTCAGCGCTGCTGCTGGCGCTGCGTGCGCGCGGGCACAAGGCTGTCGGCATGAAACCCATCGCGGCGGGTGTGGGGGAAGATGGTCGCAATGAAGATGTGGAAGCACTGCTGGCGGCCTCGTCGCCCGGCATGCGCCCTTCGAGCGTGAATCCGTATCTGTTTTCGGCTCCCACGGCGCCGCACATCGCGGCTGCCCGCGAAGGCCGGACGATCGCCTGGGAGACATTGGACGCCGCCTATCGGGATCTCGTCGCGCTGGCCGACGCGGTGCTGGTCGAGGGAGTCGGAGGCTGGCAGATTCCCCTCTCACCCACCCTGGAACTGTCGGATCTGCCGCGGCGCTGGAATCTGCCGGTGCTGATGGTGGTGGGGGTGCGTCTGGGTGCGCTCAATCACGCGCTGCTGACAGCCGAATCCATCGCGCATTCCGGTTGCGTTATGGCCGGGTGGTTTGCGAACGTCATCGACCCCGGCTATATCTACGCGGACCAGACCATCACTGCTCTGGAGCAACGGCTGCGCTCCCCGTGCCTCGCGCGGCTGGCCTGGCAAGAGGAAGCGGCGATCACCCGTCTCGCTGCAGGGTTGACGAATGCTGCAACTGCACTGGAGCATTACCCCAAGCCCGCAGCCTGAGCGCAAGAGCATTCCCGTGTATCCCGAACCCGCCACCGCGAGAACCTGGATAGTGCAGCCGCAGCGCTCACTCACCTGGCTAGAAGCGCGACGCTGGCTCTGCGTGCTGAGCCTCATTCCGGCCAGCAGCGGGATATTGTCGGCCTTCTACGGTGCGCCGCTGGTGCTGCCGTTCGCCGGTCTCGAGATCGCCTTGTTGTGGGCGGCTTTCTACTGGGTGAACCTGACCGGGCGCCAGCGTGAGGTGATCAGGCTGGAGGGATCACAGGTCATCATCGAGAAAGGCCGCGATGAGCCCGAAGAAGTTCACCGCTTCGAGCAAAGCTGGGTGCGCATCGAACTGCGACCCTCACCGAACCGGTGGCATCCCTCGCGACTGTGTTTCATCTCCCATGGCCGTGAGGTGACCATCGGCCACTTCCTCACCGAGGGGGAGCGTGAAGACCTCGCACGAACGCTGATTAACGCCATCAAGAAAAGTCGTTAGAATGCCGCGGCTGACGTAAGTTTCTGCACCTGTTTGGGAGCTTGTGGGGAGCCATAGCATGATGAGATTGATGAACAGACCAGGCCGTCTTGCCGCACTTTGCGCGGGGCTCCTGATGATATTGCCCGGATTCGCCAATGCCGCCTGGGACCAGCTCAACCTCCCTCGGGGAGTCACGCCCTACAGCGAGACCGTCTACGACCTGCACATGCTCATCCTCTGGGTCTGTGTGGTCATAGGTGTTGGTGTCTTTGGGGCAATCTTCTATTCCATCCTGAAGTTCCGTAAGTCCCAGGGTGCCGTGGCTGCCCAGTGGCACGAGAGCACGACGGTGGAAGTGCTGTGGACTGTCGTCCCGTTCATCATCCTGATCGTCATGGCCGTGCCCGCCACCAAGGCCCTGGTGATGATGGAAGACGTCACCAAGTCCGACCTCACCATCAAGGTCACCGGCTACCAGTGGAAATGGCAGTATGAATACTTGGGTGAGGACGTCTCCTTCTTCAGCACCTTGGGAGACGCCAGCAACAAGGCCCGCCAGCTTGGTTCCGGCGTAAATCCCGAGGGCGTGGAAAACTATCTGCGCGAAGTGGACAACGAAATCGTCGTCCCGGTGAACAAGAAAATCCGCTTTCTCACCACCGCGGCCGATGTGATCCACTCCTGGTGGGTACCCGCACTGGGCTGGAAGCGTGATGCCGTCCCGGGCTTCATCAATGAATCCTGGGCCACCATCAAGGAAGAAGGTGTCTATCGCGGCCAATGCACGGAGCTGTGCGGCAAGGATCACGGCTTCATGCCCGTCGTCCTGCGCGCCGTGTCGGAAGAGGAATTCCAGAAGTGGCTTGCCGCCCGCAAGACGGCCACTGCCGGCACCGCTCCGGCGGCACCCGTGACCGTGGCCGGCAACCCGTAATCCGGTTCGCCGAAGCGCCAAGTCGCAAAGACGCAAAGAAATAAGCATCGAACGAGGAACTGCCAATGAGTGACGCAGCTGTTCATCACGACCACCACGACGCCCATCATCCGACGGGCATCATGCGCTGGCTGACCACCACCAATCACAAGGACATCGGCACGATGTACCTGGTGTTCTCCCTCATGATGTTCTTCGTGGGTGGAGCCATGGCCATGGTCATCCGTCTGGAACTCTTCCAGCCGGGACTGCAGTGGGTTGACCCGCAATTCTTCAACAGCATGACCACCATGCACGCGCTGGTGATGATTTTCGGTGCGGTCATGCCCGCCTGGACAGGCTTCGCCAACTGGATGATCCCGATGATGATCGGGGCGCCTGACATGGCCCTGCCCCGGCTCAACAACTGGAGCTTCTGGATTCTGCCGTTCGCCTTTACGCTCCTGCTCATGACCCTGTTCCTGCCCGGCGGTGCTCCGGCTGGCGGCTGGACGATGTATCCGCCGCTGGTCCTGCAGACCGGTGCGGCATTCCCCTTCCTCATCTTCGCCGTGCACTTCATGGGAGCCTCCTCGGTTGCAGGGGCGATTAACATCATCGCCACCGTGTTCAACCTGCGCGCGCCCGGCATGACTCTGATGAAGCTGCCGCTGTTCGTGTGGACCTGGATCATCACCGCCTTCCTGCTGATCGCCTCCATCCCGGTACTGGCGGGCGCGGTGACCATGCTGCTCACCGACAAATTCTTCGGCACCGCTTTCTTCAGTGCCGCCGGTGGTGGTGACCCGGTGATGTTCCAGCACATCTTCTGGTTTTTCGGGCACCCGGAGGTCTACATCCTCATTCTCCCCGCCTTCGGTATCGTGTCGGCCATCATCCCCACCTTCGCGCGCAAGCCGCTCTTCGGCTACAGCTCGATGGTGTACGCTGCAGCGTCCATTGCCTTCCTGTCCTTCATCGTGTGGGCGCACCACATGTTCACGGTCGGCATGCCGCTCGCAGGCGAGCTCTTCTTCATGTACGCCACCATCCTCATCGCGGTTCCGACCGGCGTGAAGGTCTTCAACTGGGTGGCCACGATGTGGCAAAGCTCGATGACCTTCGAAACCCCAATGCTCTTCTCCATCGCCTTCGTGGTCCTGTTCACGATCGGTGGGTTCTCGGGTCTGATGCTTGGCATCACCCCCGTGGACTTCCAGTACCACGACACCTACTTCGTCGTGGCGCACTTCCACTATGTGCTGGTGACCGGTGCGATCTTTGCGCTGATGGCCGGCACCTACTTCTGGCTGCCGAAATGGACCGGCCACATGTATGACGAGACGCTGGGCCAGCTGCACTTCTGGCTGTCCACCATCTCGGTGAACGTACTGTTTTTCCCGCAGCACTTCCTGGGCCTCGCCGGCATGCCCCGCCGTATCCCCGACTACGCGGTACAGTTCGCCGACTGGAACATGGTGTCCAGCCTAGGTGGCTTCGTCTTCGGTGTGTCGCAGCTACTGTTCCTTGCCGTCATCGTGAAATGTGCACGCGGCGGAGCCAAGGCCCGTGATCAGGTGTGGGAAGGGGCTCGCGGCCTCGAGTGGACCCTGCCGTCGCCGCCGCCCTACCACAGCTTCTCCACGCCACCGGCGCCGGCGACCATCGACGGCGGCTATCGCTGACAGGCGCCGTCGAGACACTGGAATATCGGGAAGCACGGCAAGCCACGATGCCTGACCCAGCCACCCTGGAGCGCCAGCGGCAACGCGCGCGGCGCACGGCCATGGTCCTGGCGGTCATCGTGGCCGGCTTCTACGCGGTATTCGTGCTCAAGCACCTGCTCTGAATCATGACCACCGAGACCCAACAACGCGCCACCCGCCGCCTCGTCAGCAGGCTGGCTCTGGTTGTGGTCGCCATGTTCGGTTTTGGCTACCTCCTGGTACCGCTGTACGACGTGTTCTGCGAAGTGACCGGCATGAATGGCAAGACCGGTCGCCTGAGCGCGGAGCAGGCGAACAGCATGACCGCTGATCCCTCCCGGCTGGTGACAGTCGAGTTCGTCACCAGCGTGAATTCAGGCTTCCCGTGGAATTTCAAACCCATGGTGAGTCGCGTCGAGGTGGTTCCCGGCAAGCAGATGGAAGTCATGTTCGAGGTGACCAACCGCACCAGTGACACCGCCATCGGCCAGGCAGTGCCGAGCGTTGCTCCCAACGAAGCGGCGCGTTATTTCAGCAAGACCGAATGCTTCTGCTTCACCGAACAGAAACTGGCACCAGGCGAAACCCGACAGATGCCAGTGCGCTTCATCGTCGACCCCAGATTGCCGAAGAACATAGAGTCCCTGACCTTGGGATACACATTCTTCCGCTCGACTGTACAGGTGTCCGCATCTCCGGCGCAGAACGCCACGAAACCCGAATCCTGAGATCAACTTCCAGCCACAAGAAAGATACAGCCATGGCAAACGCACAAGCGGCGCATCACCATTACTTTGTTCCCGAGTCGAGCAAATGGCCGATCATCGCCACGATCTCGATCTTCACCATGTTCGTGGGTGGAGCGCTCACGCTCAACGACAGCGGAGTCGGCCCGGAAGTTCTCGGTGCCGGATTCATTCTTTTCGTCTACATGCTGTTCGGCTGGTTCGGCGAGGTCATCCGCGAAAGCGAAAAGGGCATTTACGGCCAATGGGAAGACACCAGCTTCCGCATGGGCATGATGTGGTTCATCTTCTCCGAAGTCATGTTCTTCGCGGCCTTCTTCGGCGCCCTCTTCTATGCACGCGTGCTCTCGGTGCCGTGGCTGTCGGGTGCAGGTGCCGAGGCCACTACCCATGCCGTGTTGTGGCCGGAGTTCCTCGCCGACTGGCCCTTGCTCAAGCTCCCCAGTGACTACGGTTTCAGCGAAGCCAAGGATGTGATCGGCGCTTGGGGCGTGCCGGCTCTCAACACGGCCATCCTGCTCGCTTCGGGCGGCACGGTGACCTGGGCGCACTGGGGCCTGCAGAAGAACAATCGCGGGCAGTTGATCCTGGGTCTGGCGATGACCGTCGCGCTCGGTGCCATCTTTGTGTTCATGCAGGCCGAGGAATACAGCCACGCCTATCATGAGCTGGGCCTGACGATGAGCACCGGCATCTACGGTGCCACGTTCTTCCTGCTCACCGGCTTTCACGGTTTCCATGTGACCATGGGCACCGTCATGCTGGCGGTAATCCTGGCGCGCTCAATCCGCGGCCACTTCAAGCCGAAGCATCATTTCGCCTTCGAGGCGGTGGCGTGGTACTGGCACTTCGTGGACGTGGTGTGGATTGGCCTCTTCATCTTCGTCTACTGGATCTGAGGCCAGTCCGGTAGCAAGAAAAAAGGGCGCCTCTGGCGCCCTTTTTTATCGCCAACCGTGGGCTCAACGTCCCCCACGCGGCTCGATAATGCCGAGCGCATAAAGCACCATCAGCAGAACGAACAGACCAATGGACAGTCCAACGCGCAGGGTTAGCGCCTTAACTCCCGCAGTGCTCCCGCGTGGTCCGCGGAACAGCGCCTTGAAGGCCGTTGCCAAGGCACCCAGGATGAGGATCAGCAGGCCGATCACGATGTACTTGATGACTGGATGGTTATCCATGGATACCTCTGAGGGTTCGCGAGCGGCTGCAACTGCATGAAACAGCGCTCTTCCGCATGTTTGTGGGCGGGCAGGAAGCGGGTGCGATGAGCGTCCGCCGTTTCAGGCCGGGGATGGCATCCACCGTGGTCGTGATTCTACTTTTTCCCGCCCTGCTCAGTCTCGGTTTCTGGCAGCTCGACCGTGCAGCCCAGAAACGGGCACTCCACCTGGAAATGGAATTACGGCGCGACGCCCCGACACTTGAACTCGAGCGCCTGGGTGCGGTTAATCTCGAAGACAACATCGGTCGCGCCACCGCGCTTCAAGGGCGCTACCTTTCGCCCCAGTTCCTGCTCGACAATCGCGTCAGGAACCGCGCACCGGGTTATGAAGTGCTCACCCCCTTCGAACTCACAGGCGGTGGCGTGCTGCTGGTTGCGCGCGGCTGGGTGCCCGCTGGAAATGATCGGTCGCGCGTGCCCGGGGTGGAGGTGGATGACGACCCCCGCCGGGTCCCGGGTCGCCTTGGACGCGCACCCAGTACGGGAATCCGACTCGCCGGGCAGCCGATGATTGAGCAAACCGGAACCAGTCTTTACCGGATACAGCATGTGGATACTGCGGCCCTGGGAGATCGGCTGCAGGTGAAGCTGCCTCCGGTGCTGCTTTTTCTGGGTGCAGAGGCCGAGAACGGCTACGATCGCGCGTGGCCCGTGGTGAGCGCGGACACCTCCAAGCACGAGGCTTACGCCACCCAGTGGTTTGCCATGGCTGGCGTACTGCTGCTGCTTTATTTCCGAATCAATTTCCGTCGCGAGTCCTCCACGTGAATCCAAGCAAGCCTGTCTCCCGCACGCGCAATCGCCTCACCCTGCTGCTGATCATCGGGGTTTTCGTGGGCCCCATCGTACTGGCCTGGCTGTTCTCCAGCGGCCGGCTCGCCCTGCCGGGAGATGAGCTGACCCACCGCGGACAGCTGCTGGACCCACCTGTGGATCTCTCCGCAGAAGGCTCACGCCCGGGAGTCCAGCCCCTGTTTCGCCTCCAACCCAGCGAATGGGCGGTGGTCCTGCTACAGGCGGAGGCCTGCGCCGAGCAGCCGTGCGGGAAGACTCTGGACGACCTCCTCACCCTGCGTGAGCTGATCGGCCAGGCTGGCGTGCGGGTTTCCACCCATGCCATCACGGGACTCCCCGGTGCCCCGGAGCGCCATGTGAACCGGGTCCACCCCGACCCCGACACCCTCGCCTTGCTCGCTGAGCGCCTGCCGGCGGGACAAGCGGGCCCGCTGCCCGCGATTGTTTTCGTGGACTGGCGCCACCAGCTCATGATGCGCTACGCCGCGAGCGGTGAGCTGTCCAACATCCAGCGTGATCTCAAGCGCCTGCTGCGCGCCTCTGCCATCAAGTAACCATGCGCAAACTCCACCTGACCCTGGCCCTTCTTCTGCCTCTGCTCGCCTTCACGGTGATCGTGAAAGGCGCCTATGTGCGCCTGACCGACGCTGGGCTCGGTTGCCCCGACTGGCCCGGCTGTTACGGCCAGTTGCTGGTGCCCGAGACGGCTCAGGAGATCACCGATGCCGAGAGTCTCGCGGCCCGTCCGCTGGAAACCGGCAAGGCTTGGGCCGAGATGATCCACCGCTACATGGCATCAGGCCTGGGCGCGCTGATCCTGTTGCTGGCGTGGCTCGCCTGGCGCCGGCGCCATACCCATCAGCCCTGGGTGGCGCTGAGCCTCGTGCCGTTGGTCATGTTCCAGGGGCTGCTTGGCATGTGGACGGTCACACTCCTGCTCAAGCCTCTGGTCGTGGCGCTGCATCTGCTGGGAGGCTTCACGCTCCTGTCGCTGCTGTGGTGGAACCTGTTGGAGGTGCACGGTGCGAGCCGTGCGTCACCCGAATCACGGGCTGTAGCCGACCTTCGCCCGTGGGCGCTGTTTGCGATGCTGATGGTCTTCGCGCAGGCCTTTCTGGGCGGCTGGACCAGCACCAACTATGCGGCGCTGGCCTGCACGGATTTCCCGCGTTGCCATGGTCAGTGGTGGCCGGACATGGACTTCGCAAATGGCTTCGTGCTGTGGCGGGGTCTGGGCGTGAACTACGAGTTTGGCGTCCTGGACACCCCGGCCCGCACGGCTATTCATTTCACCCACCGGCTGGGTGCCGTCGTGGTCTGCCTCACCCTGCTCTGGCTGTTCCTGCGCACCCGCAGCCTGCCTCCTGCGGGTCGCACGATCGGCTGGTGTATACTCGGACTGCTCGCGCTGCAGATAGCGTTGGGGGTGACCAATGTGGTCAGGGGCCTGCCCTTGCCGGTGGCCGTGATGCACAACGGTGTCGCGGCCCTGCTGCTCCTCAGCGTGGTAACCCTCTTCCGTTACACCCGTCCAAGTGGCCCCTGACCGGACCTGAGGATCATGACCAAGCCTACCGCCCCCGATACGACGATCACCGCCACAGGCGCCACCTGGCGGGATTACCTGGAGCTCTGCAAGCCGCGGGTGGTCTATCTCATCGTCTTCACCGCGATCATCGGCATGCTGCTGTCCACGCCCGGTCTGGTGCCGCTGGATGTGCTCATCATTGCGACTTTGGGCATCGGGCTCGCGGCCGCCTCCGCGGCGGCCATCAACCATGTCGCGGACCATCGTATCGATGCTCTGATGGCGCGCACCCAGAATCGTCCCCTGCCACAGGGCGAACTGACCACCCAGCAAGCGCTCATCTTTGCGCTGGTGCTGGGCGCGGTGTCCATGTATCTGCTCGTTGCCTACATCAACGTGCTTACCGCGGTTCTCACGTTTTTCTCGCTCATCGGTTATGCGGTCATCTACACGATGTACCTCAAGCGCGCCACGCCGCAGAACATCGTCATTGGCGGCGCCGCCGGCGCCGCGCCCCCGGTGCTCGGCTGGACCGCCGTCACAGGCACCCTCGACCCGCACGCTCTGTTGCTGTTCCTCATCATCTTCGCGTGGACGCCGCCGCATTTCTGGGCACTCGCCATCTACCGCCGCGCGGAGTACGCCAAGGCCGACCTGCCCATGCTGCCCATCACGCACGGCACGGAATTCACGCGTCTGCACGTGCTTTACTACACCCTGCTGCTGGTGGCGGCGACCCTGCTGCCCTTCGCCACCTACATGTGCGGGATGGTGTATCTTGTGGGCGCGGTCATCCTGAATGTAATTTTCCTGTACTACGCCATTCGCATGCAGTTCGATGACAGTGACGAGCTGGCGTATCGCACGTTCAAATATTCGATCGTCTATCTCACCGCCCTCTTCGTCGTCCTGTTCGTGGATCATTACCTGCCACTGGTGAGAGCCGCGCTGCAATGAAAGTCGCCCATGGCTGACCGGATCAGACTGCCAGCCTGGATGTGGCTGTGGTTTCCTCCGGTTCTCGCCGTGGTGGTGATAGCGACCCGTCTCCTCACCCCGGACTTCTACGCGGCCTTCATCGAGCCTGAACTCGGCCTGGTGGAGCTCGCCACGCCGCTAGTCTCGATTATCGGCTTCATCGTGGGCCTGACCATGCTGCGGCACCTGTACCGCATTCCCAGCCAGCCCATGCGTATCTGGATTCTGGGACTCACGCTAGCGTGCTTTTACCTGGCGGGCGAGGAACTTTCCTGGGGACAGCAGTTGTTCCAGTGGGAAACGCCGGAGACCCTCGCGGAGCTGAACGACCAGAACGAGACCAACCTGCACAACATGAGCAGCTGGTTCGATCAAAAACCCCGACTGTTGCTGGAGCTGTGGGTATTGGTGGGCGGCATCCTGCTGCCACTCAAACGGCGGTGGTTGGGTGGTCACCCCAAGGGGCTGTTCTGGCGTTGGTTCTGGCCGGCACGGGAGTGCATTCCCACCGCCGTGCTTGCCATTGGCATCAAGCTGCCCGAACGTTACCGGGATTTTGCGGGGCCGGGCTCGCTGCCCTTCGAGATTCGCTGGAGCGAGCCGCAGGAGTATTACTTCGCCCTGTTCCTGCTCATCTATCTGCTCGCGGTGAACGCGCGGATGCACGGCAAGGGCGCAGCACTCTGAGGCAGGCGTCCACCCCGCTTCAAGGCGGACGCCAGGATAGCTTTCAGGCTTGCGCGGGTGCCGGCAGCAGGTTCACGCCCAGCGCGCGCCGCATGGCTTTCATCGCGTTGTTCTCCAGCTGACGGATGCGCTCCGCGGAGACCTGATACCTGTCTGCCAGTTCCTGCAGGGTCATCTTGGGCTCAGTCAGCCAACGACTGGTGACGATGTCGCGGCTGCGTGCATCGAGCGCGGCGAGGGCATCGCCGAGGTTTTCCTGGCCGCGCGATTCTTCCTCCAGCCTCTCCAGCTGCTGCACGGGTTCGAAGCGCGTGTCGCAAAGGTAGGCGGAGGGTGAGAGATCGTCATCGTCATCCTCTCCCTCCACGGCCGGATCGAAGGCCTGATCATGGGCATTCATCCGCTCTTCCATGAGCAGCACCTCGTGCGTCTCCACGCCCAGATCCTTGGCGACAGCCTCGACTTCCTGGCTGCTCATCCAGCCGAGGCGCTGGCGTGCGCTGCGCAGATTGAAGAAGAGCTTGCGCTGCGCCTTGGTGGTGGCGACCTTCACGATGCGCCAGTTGCGCAGGATGAATTCGTGAATCTCCGCCTTGATCCAGTGCACGGCGAAAGAGACCAGTCGCACGCCGAGCTCAGGGTTGAAACGCTTGACGGCCTTCATGAGGCCGATATTGCCCTCCTGGATGAGATCGGCCTGGGCCAAGCCGTAGCCGTTGTAACCCCGGGCTACCCGCACCACGAAACGCAGGTGGGAAAGCACCAGCTGGCGGGCTGCATCCAGATCCTGATCTGCCTGAAAACGCCGGGCCAGAGCCTGTTCATCGGCCTCGCTCAGCATGGGGACCTTGTTCACCGCGGCCACATAGGACTCGAGCGACCCGGTCGGAACGAGCAGTGTGTCCAGAGCGACTGTCATGGCTTGCATAGCCTCCTCCAAATTCCTTGTGTCGAAGTTTAGCACTCGGCCGATTAGAGTGCTAAGCCCCGCTCCAGTTCCCTCAGGAAGAATCCGACATCTCAGCCGGTGGCGCCCTGTTACCATCCGGAGGCCCTCGACCCTGAGTGGCAATCAGCCAGGAGCCTCTTGCCCATGAACCACGTCCCGGAAGCCCTCATGAGGGACCGCTTCGCCGCCGGCATTGCGGTGGCCAATATCCCGACTCTGCTCATGGTCGTGGCCCAGCTCACCGGTGAAGAGCGCTGGCTGCAGCCCCCTTATCGGCCCTCCCGCAGCGTGGGCCTGGGGGACAACGACACCGGTGGTCTGCCCGAGGCCATTCAGGAAGAGATCCGCGCCGCAGCGCTGGAGGCCATCTTGGCCTGGCGTGCCGGCAGGCCGGTGGCCATTCCGGACCCGAGCCCCGGTCAGCTGGTGGAGATGTTGTCCGTGGCCATGGGTGAGCCCGTGCCCGAGGAATACGGGGAGTTCACCAGGGACCTCTTCGGGCACCGCCCACCCAGCACGGAACGCATCCCCGTGCCGGAAGGTTTCCGTGTGCTGGTCATCGGTGCCGGAGTCTCAGGCCTCTGTGCAGCGGTCAACCTGAAGGCGGCGGGCATCCCGTTCACGGTGCTGGAGAAGAACCCGGTCGCGGGCGGGGTGTGGCAGGAGAACCGCTATCCCGGCGCGGGCGTCGATACGCCCAACCACCTCTACTCCTTCTCTTTCGCCAGGTACGACTGGCCGACGTATTACGCCCTGCGGGACGATCTGCATGCCTACCTGCAGCATGTGGCGCGCGAATTCGACCTCGCACCCCATATCCGCTGCAGCACACGGGTGGAGACGGCCCGCTACGACGCCGAAAGCCAAGCCTGGCTCGTCACGGTCACGCGGCCGGATGGCAGCGCGGAGATTTTGCGTGGCAATGTCCTCATCAGCGCCGCGGGGATTTTCAATCCGCCGGTGTGGCCGCGGATTCCGGGCCTCTCCTCGTTCGCAGGTCCCTGCTTCCATACCGCCGAGTGGCCCGACGGCATCGATCTGGCGGGCAAGCATGTTGCCATCATCGGCAACGGCGCGAGCTGCATGCAGGTGGGTCCCGAAATCCAGCACGCGGTGGAATCACTCACCATTTTTCAGCGCTCTCCGCACTGGGCAGCGCCCTTCCCGCAATTTCGCAGATCCGTGCCGGAGGCCCTGCGTTTCCTCATCCAGGAAGTCCCGCTCTATCAGGCCTGGTATCGCGTGCGTCTCGGCTGGACCATCAACGATCGCGTGCACGCCACCCTGCAGAAGGATCCAGCCTGGCCCTATCCGGAGCGCTCGCTCAACGCCACCAATGACGCGCATCGCGCCTATTACACGCGCTATATCCAGGAGCAGTTGGGTGATCGCCAGGATCTGTTGCCCAAGGTGTTACCCGACTATCCACCCTTCGGCAAACGCATGCTGATGGACAATGGCTGGTACCGAATGCTGCAGAACCCACGCGTGCAGCTGGTGGACACGCGCATCACCGAAGTGGACGAAGGCCATGTGGTCACAGCAGATGGCACACGCCACAAAGCGGATGTCCTGATGATCGCCACCGGCTTCGATGTGCTCAATTTCCTCAACACCTATGAAATCTTCGGGCGCGATGCCCGGAAGCTCCGGGATTTCTGGGAAGGTGACAATGCGGCGGCCTATCTCGGCACCGTGGTGCCGGGCTTTCCCAATTTCTTCATGATGTACGGGCCCAATCTGCAGCCCGGCCACGGGGGCAGTTTCATGGTGGTGGCGGAAATGCAGATGCGCTACATCATGGACATGCTGCGCCGGATGACCAAAGAGGGTATTGGTGCCGTGGACTGCCGGACCGAAGTCTTCGAAGCCTATCGCGCGGGAGTGGATGCCGCGCACGCCAACATGGTGTGGGCGCACGAGGGCATGACGACCTATTACCGCAATTCGCGCGGGCGAATCGTGGTGAATTCACCTTATCGCAATGTCGATTTCCACCGCATGACGCGCGAAGCGAGACTTGCGGACTACCATGTGGAGGCACGCGCCACCCAACGGGAGATTGAGCACGCATGAAGGTCATCACATTCCATGCCACGCCGGACGGCGGCTCGCGCTTCGCCGAAATCGACATTCCGCTGGATCAGTCGCGCGAGGACGGTTTCGGTCACACCATCACCCATTCATCGCCCTGGGCCTCGCCTGCCGTGCAGTTCGTGCAATTGCCGGCCGGCCTCTCGCAGAACTGGCACCAGGCGCCGGCCCGCCAGATCGTGGTGGTGCTGGACGGCATCCTCGAGGTGGAGACGACCGATGGCGAAACCCGGCGCTGGCGCCGTGGTGGCGTGTTCCTGCCCGCGGATATCGAAGGCCGCGGCCATCGCACGCGCTGCATAGACGGGCCGGTATGCCTGCTCTTCGCACCCTGGCCGAAACCTTGAGGAGCCGCATCGGATGAGAACTTTCCTGAGCATGAGCCTGCTGCTGTTTCCGGTGTTCCTCGCCACGGCGCACGCCGCGGACGACTGGCCGCTCTACGGGCTCGACTATTCAAACCAGCGACTCTCGCCGCTGGTCGACATCAAGCCGGAGAACGTCACGCAGCTCACGCGCCGCTGGAGCGTGAAGACCGGCATCAAGGCGTCCTTCCAGGCCTCGCCGGTCGTACGCGAAGGAGTGATGTATGTCTCCACGCCGTTCAATCATGTGCTCGCGCTCGATGCGGCCACCGGCGCCGAGCGCTGGCGCTACGAACATGTGCTGACGACGCGCGATGTCTGTTGCGGACCGGCCAATCGCGGAGTGGCGGTGGCGGACGGGCGGGTCTTCATGGCTACCATCGACTCGCGGGTGGTAGCCCTCGATGCCACCACTGGCAAGAAAATCTGGGAAAGCCCGCTCATCGATCATCAGCCGGTGGCCACGGAAAAGCTCTCCGAGCTCCTGACCGGGGCCGCGCCTGATCAGTCGCTCGGCCTCGCCGGCAGCGCGCAGACCGGCCAGACCGGCTACAGCGCCAACATGGCGCCGCAGGTGGTGGACGATCTGGTGCTGGTGGGCGTGACCGGCACGGCCTACGGCCTGCACGTGGAAACCCGAGAGAACGGCGAGACCTCCATGTCCGTGGTGGGCTTGGCCGGTGAGCAGCTCGGGCTGCGCGGCTTCATCGTGGCCCTGGATGCCGCGACCGGCGAGGAGCGCTGGCGTTGGCATACCGTGCCGGATGCCAACTGGACGGGACAGTTCACACCGACCACGGCCTACGGTGAGACCCTCAACCGGGATCTGGCCGGCGAACGCGCGCGCAGCGAGCGCTATGCTGGAAGCTGGCAGTTCGGCGGAGGCTCGGTCTGGACCACGCCCGCGGTGGATCGCGCGCGAGGGCTCATCTTCATCGGCACCGGCAATCCGGCGCCGCAGATGGATGATGCCACCCGACCCGGCGACAACCTGCACACGGTGAGTCTGGTCGCGCTCGAACTGCAAACGGGGAAACTCGTGTGGGCCTGGCAGCAGGTCCCGCACGACCGCTGGGGCTACGATGTCGCGAGCCCGCCGGTGTTGTTCACCATGCAGCACGAAGGCAAGCCCGTGGAAGCCGTGGGCCAGGCGTCCAAGCTCGGCTGGTTCTTCGTGCACGAGCGCGCGACGGGTCGACTCCTGTATCGCTCCGCGCCCTTCGCGCCCCAGGAAAATCTGTTCACGCCGCCGACCGAGGCAGGCGTGCGCATTTCGCCCTCCGGGCTCGGGGCCTGTTCCTGGTCCCCCGTGGCGGTGGATGAGACGGCCAGCAGCGTCTTCATCGCCGGCAGCCACGGGCCCGCCGACTACTTCGTGCGCAAGCTGCCGGAGCGGGCGGGCCAGGCTTGGGACAGCTACACGATGTTCAAGCCGGTGGAAGGCGCACATCACGGGCTCTTGAGCGCCTTGAATCTGGCCGATGGCAGCCTCCGATGGCAGGTGAAACTCGATCAGCCCATGGTGGGCGGCGTGCTCGCCACCCGGAGCGGACTGGTCTTCACTGGCGAGGGCCGCGGTCGCTTCGTCGCTTTTGACGGAAAGACTGGTGCGCGTCTGTGGGAAGACACCACCGAGGCCGGCGTGAATGCACCGCCGGTCAGCTATGCCGTGGCGGATGAGCAGTTCGTTGCCGTGGTCGCAGGAGGCAACAGTCTCTATGGCTATCCGGTGGGGGACGAAATCATCGCTTGGACGCTGCCGCGCACGGCCCGCCCCTGATGTCCGAACCCTGCGCCGCCGGCGCAGCGGCGCCGGTGATACGTCTCATGGAGGGGACTTCCGCCACGCTGCCTTTCATGCGCGAGTTCTTCGGCAATCATGGCCTTGCAATCAATCTGCTGCCGCTGGAGGCGGAGATCCCCGGCAGTTACTGGGGCCCACCCGAAGCCGGGCTCACCCGTCACACCCTGCACGTGCGGCCGGATACACCTCTGACCTCCCTCCTGCACGAAGCCTGTCACTATCTCTGCATGGACGCGGCACGCCGGGAAGTGCTGGACAAGGATGCGGGCGGGGACGTCATCGAGGAATGCGCTGTCTGCTACCTCTCGGTGCTGGTGGCGGATCTCGTGCCAGGCTACAGCCGCCCACGCATGCTGCGCGACATGGATGCGTGGGGTTACAGCTTTCGCCTCGGCTGCGCCGCTGCGTGGTTCGAGCATGATGCGGAAGATGCGCGCACCTGGCTCGTCAACCAAGGCTGGCTGCCCGCACGCGTTGTGCGATCAGCCTGAAGCCCTCAGCGCTCTCCCTCGTTGGTGCCGAGCAGCGCGTCCACGAAAGCCTCGGCCTCAAACACCTGTAGATCATCGAACTGTTCGCCAACGCCGATGAAGCGCAGTGGTAGCTTGAGCTCCTGTGCCACGGCAAACACGATGCCGCCCTTGGCCGTGCCATCGAGCTTGGTCATCACCACGGCGCTCAAGGCGACAGCCTCATGAAAGATGCGCGCCTGCTGGAGAGCGTTCTGGCCCATGGTCGCATCCAGCACCAGCAAGGTCTCGTGTGGCGCTTCCGGATTCTGTTTGCCGAGCACGCGACGAATCTTGCCAAGCTCGGCCATCAGATTGCTCTGGGTATGCAGGCGGCCCGCGGTATCGGCAATGAGCACATCCACGCCGCGTGCGGCTGCTGCCGCATAGGCATCGAAGATTACTGAAGCGGGATCAGACCCCGTGCCCTGTGCAATGACCGGAATGTCGAGCCGCTCGCCCCAGGTTTTCAACTGCTCCACGGCAGCCGCGCGAAAGGTGTCGCCTGCAGCGAACATCACCTTGAGTCCCTGGCCTTGCAGATAACGGCCCATCTTGGCGATGGTCGTCGTCTTGCCCACGCCATTCACGCCCACCACCAACAGCACGAAAGGCGCGCCAGTGGCGCGCGGGATTTCCAGCGGCTGGGCCACAGGCGCCAAGGCCGCGACCATCTCCGCGCGCAACACATCAAGCAACGGCGCCCCCTCATCGCGGGCACGCTTCTTCACCGCCGCCATGATCGACTCGGTGACCTGCACGCCGGTGTCCGCGAGCAGCAGCGCTGTTTCCAACGCTTCCAGCGAACTGCTGTCGATGGGTTCGCGACGCCCGAAAAGGCGTCCGATGCGGTTGAGCAATCCATCGCGCGTGCGCGCGATACCTTCTCTGAGACGTTTGAACATGTCGGATCCGGCAGGGTTCGGCGTGGAACAGGCAGCCTCGCGGTATACCGGGGCTGCGCTATGCTAGCACCTTGACCTGCCCTCTGGATGGACCACCCTATGCCTCTGCTGCTCCTGTTGATGACGATGTTCTGCGTTTCGGCGCGGGCGGCGACGCCGAATACATCGGAATACACACTGTCCAACGGCTTGCGCCTCATCGTCCAGGAAGATCACCGCGCGCCGGTGGCGGTGGTCCAGGTGTGGTATCGCGTGGGTGGCAGCGATGAACACGACGGCATCACCGGCATCTCGCATGCACTCGAACACCTCATGTTCAAGCGCACCCGGAATCTGGCGACGGGCGAATTCTCCCGCCGCGTGGCGCAGCGGGGCGGTACCGAAAACGCTTTCACCTCGGCTGACTACACGGCCTACTACCAGCAATGGGCGGCCAGCAATGTCGCGGAGAGCTTCCGTCTCGAGGCCGAGCGCATGCAGCACCTGATGCTGGATCCGGAAGAAGTGGCGAACGAGCTGAAAGTGATTCGCGAGGAACGGCGCCTGCGTACCGAGGATGATCCGGGCGCCGCCGCCTTCGAGCGAATCCTGGCGGCGACCTGGCAGACCAGCCCCTATCGCCAACCCGTGATCGGTTGGGCAGCCGACATCGAACAGATGCAGCTGGAGGAAATCCGTGACTGGTACGCGCGGTACTACATCCCCAACAACGCTGTGGTCGTGGTGGTGGGAGATGTGCAACCCGAGGCACTGCGCACGCTCGCCGAGGACACCTTCGGCAAGATCCCCGCGCGGCCTTTACCGGCGGCGAAAGTCCGCCCGGAAGTTCCACAGCAGGGGCTCAAACGCCTCGAAATCCTCGATCCCCGCCTACGGGTGCCCACGCTCGTGATGAATTACAAGGTCCCGGGCCTGACCCAGGTGGGACGCGGCGAGGGTGCACCCGAACACTGGGAGATCTACGCCCTCGATGTGCTCGCCGCCCTGCTCGATGGTGGGGCCAGCGCGCGCCTGTCGCGCGAGATGGTGCGTAACGGCGGGGCGGCACTGTCTGCCAGTGCGAACTATTCGGGAAGTTCCCGCCTGATGGATTTGTTCAGCTTCGAGGGCGTGCCACGCAATGGGGTGGGGCTTGCCGATCTGGAGCAAGCCTTTCGCGAACAGATTGAGCGGATCAAGCAAAACCCACCCGGGGAAGAGGAGCTGGCGCGGATCAAGACGGGCGTCATCGCGGCGGACATCTACCAGCGCGATTCTCCTTTGGGACAGGCGATGATCATCGGATCGCTGGTGGCAGTGGGGATCGACTGGCGACTGCGGGATTCCTACGTGGAGGACATCGAAGCAATCACCCCGGCGCAGGTGCAGGCGGTGGCACGCAAGTATTTCCGCGACGAGGTGGCGACCATTGCCTGGCTGCTACCGGAGGCGCGCCATGACTAGACTGCTCATTCTTTGCGGGTTGCTGGCAGCCACGGTTTGCCACGCCAATCCGGACATCCAGCGCTTCGAGACCAGGACCGGGGTGCCGATCCTGTTCGTGGCCGCGCCCGAGATACCGATGTTCATCGCCCGCGTGGTCTTTGCCGCCGGCAGTGCGCAGGATGGGGAACTGCCGGGTCCAGGCGACTCACCACGGACGAACTGCACGAACGCCTTGAAGCCACCGGCGCCCAGCTCGGCACGGGTCTGGAGCGGGACTTCGCCTGGATTTCCCTCAAAAGCCTCACCCGCAGAAAGTATGCCGAGCCCGCGCTGGCGTTGACGGCAGAAGCCCTGGCCGAACCGCGCTTCGATCCCGCGGACTTCAAGCTCATGCAGGCAAGGATGCAGACCAGTCTGGAGCAGCAGAAAAGTTCGCCGGCGGCGCTGGCGGCGCTGGCCATGGAATCCCGGCTGTATCCCGATCACCCTTACGGCCTGCCCGCGGGCGGCACGGAGGCTTCACTTGCTGCCATGCGTCCCGAGGACGTGTGGGATTTTCATAAACGCCTCTACGTGGCGGCCAATGCGCTGGTGGTGATCGTGGGCAATTTCGACAAGGCCGAGGCCCTGCGAGTGGCCGAATTGCTGGTGGAAAAGCTGCCGCGGGGAACGCGGGCGCCAGCGATACCCGCTGTTCCCGCACGCACCGCACCGCTCGTGCATCACGTGCCCTTCCAGAGCGCACAGGCCCACCTGAGCCTCGCCCAGCCCGGCATCTCGCGCCACGACCCGGATTACTACCCGCTCGTGGTCGGCAATCACGTTCTCGGCGCCACGTCGGTGTCGCTGCTGTTTGAGGAGATTCGTGAAAAACGCGGCCTCTCCTATTCGGTCTCCAGCCATTTCTCGCCCATGGCTGCGGCAGGTCCGTTCGAGATCAGCCTGCAGACCGATCAAGCCAATACCGCGGAAGTGCGCAAGGTGCTGCGTGAAACTGTGGCGCGGTACATCACCGAGGGACCAGATGAAACCGCGCTGGCCGCCGCACGGGACAATCTCATCGGCGGTTTCCCCTTGCGCATCGATACCAACCGCAAACTCACCGAGTACCTGACCGTGATTGGATTCCACGACCTGCCACTCGATTGGCTGGAGCAATACCCGCAAGCCGTGGCCAAGGTCACGGCACAGCAGGTGCGCGAGGCTTTCCAGCGTCGGATCAGACTGGACACCATGGTAGAGGTGGTGGTGGGCCCGGTGGCACCGGAGCAATGACCCGCGATGCGCTGCCCGGAAGGGTCCGCATCATTGGCGGGGAGTGGCGGCGCCGCTGGCTGCCGGTGCCGGCTGCCCAAGGCCTGCGGCCAACGGCCGACCGCGTGCGCGAGACGCTTTTCAACTGGTTGATGCCCCAATTGCCAGGCGCACGTTGCCTCGACCTCTTCGCCGGCACCGGTGTGCTGGGTCTGGAAGCACTGTCGCGCGGGGCTTCCCACGCCACGTTTGTCGAGCGCGACACAAAGGTGTTTGCGCAACTCGTGCACAACGCCGAACTGTTGCAGGCGGGAAATCGCGCCAGTTTGGTGAATGCCGATGCCTCGCAATTCCTCCTGACCCAGTCCCCAACCGCATTCGATATCGTCTTTCTGGACCCCCCGTTTGCCGGTTCCCTGATGGCCGAAGTCATGCCGCGGCTCATGCAGGGCTGGCTTGCGCCGGATGCGCTGCTCTATCTGGAATTTCCCCGCGCCGGGCCCGGGATCGCGCTGCCGGAGGGATGGCGTATGATGCGCGAGGGTCAAACCCGGCAGGCCGGCTACGGCCTGGCCACCCGCGCCTGAGGCGCGATGACGCTCGCGCACATGCAGACGCTCAACACAGGAGATCAGGCTTTGGGCACCGTCGCCATCTATCCGGGCACCTTCGACCCCATCACCAAGGGGCACAGCGATATCGTGGCTCGCGCCGCCGGCATCTTCGATCACGTGATTCTGGCCGTGGCTGCAGCCACATCCAAGAACACGGCTTTTTCAACGGATGAACGCGTGGATCTCGCACGCCAGGTGCTGGCCGAACACAAGAATGTGGAAGTCCGTCGCTTTGAAGGCTTGCTTGCACACTTCGTGCGGGATTGTGGCGCCAAGGCGGTGTTGCGTGGCCTGCGCGCGGTCTCGGATTTCGAATACGAATTCCAGCTTGCCGGCATGAACAAGAAACTGGTGCCCGAGGCCGACACTGTGTTCCTGCCAACCACTGAAAATTATTCCTACATCTCCTCGTCCCTGATCCGCGAGATCGCGAGCTTGGGCGGCAACGTGGCCGAATTCGTCCACCCGATTGTCCATGCGGCATTGACCGAGCGGCTGGGCAAGCGGCAGAAGGGCTGACCCTCCGGGAGAACGGCATGGCCCTGCGCATCACTGATCAATGCGTCAACTGCGATGTCTGCGAGCCTGAGTGTCCCAACCAGGCCATCTATGAGGGCATCGACCACTACCTGATCAATCCCGACCGGTGCACGGAATGCGTGGGTCATTTTGACAAACCCCAGTGCGCCCAGGTCTGCCCGGTCGATTGCATCCCCAAGGATCCCGATCGCCCGGAGACCGCTGCCCAGTTGCTGGCGAAATATCACGCCCTGACCAGCGCCGACACGGTCAAACCGTGAACCGGCCTCTGATGCGGAGGAAAGCTTCCATGTCGAAGCGTGCTTGTGTTCGTCCAGTGATGGGTCTGGTGCTCGCGTTGCTGGTGTGTGGTGCAGCCTCGGCTGCCCGTGAGCCCGGCAAGACGGCCATTGCTTCCGCGCATCCACTCGCCACGGCGGCGGGGCGCGAGATCATCGAGGCGGGCGGCAATGCCTTTGATGCGGCGGTCGCCGTGGCGGCGGCACTCGCCGTGGTCGAACCCTATTCCTCGGGCATTGGCGGTGGTGGCTTCTATCTCCTGCATCGGGCCATCGGCGAGGAAGACCTCTTCATTGACGCCCGCGAACGGGCTCCGCTCGCTGCCCACGAAAAACTGTATCTCGATGATCAGGGCGAGGTGATTCCGGGCAAATCCATGAACGGAGCCTTGGCGGCGGCGATTCCCGGGGCGCCCGCCGCGCTGGTTCATCTGGCCCTGTACTACGGGCGCATCCCCCTCGACCGCTCTCTTGCCCCGGCGATACGACTGGCCAGGGACGGGTTCCCCGTCACCGAACGGTATCTGGAGATGGCGACGTTCCGTCAACGTGAGCTGGCGGCCGACCCCGCGACCGGTGAGATCTTCCTGGACAACGGCGAGCTCCCCGCGCTGGGGCATCTCATCCGGCAGCGCGACCTCGCCGACACCCTCACCCGGTTGGCGCGCCAGGGTACGGCCGGTTTCTACAGTGGCGAGATTGCGGACGAACTCATCGCCGGTGTGCGCGCCGGTGGTGGCATCTGGACCGCGGAGGATCTCGAGCAATACCGGATTGTCGAACGCAACCCCATCGTCGGCCGCTACCGCGACATGCAGATAGTTTCCGCGCCACCACCCTCGTCCGGCGGAATCGTTCTTCTGGAGGCGTTGAACATCCTCGAGGGCTACTCCCTTGCCGAGCTGGATGCGCTGGACCGTTCGCATCTCGTGGTCGAGGCCATGCGTCGCGCGTACCGCGATCGTGCCGAGTATCTGGGCGATCCGGACTTCGTCGACGTGCCGGTGGCAAGACTCACCGGCAAGCAGCACGCGCGCGAGGTGGCGGCGGATATCGATCTGGCCAAGGCCACGCCGAGCAGCAGTCTGAAACCGATCGCCTCGCCCAAGCAGGGCGATCACACCACGCACTTCTCGATTCTGGACGGTGAGGGCAATCGCGTCTCCGCCACGCTGAGCGTCAACTATCCCTTCGGCGCCTGTTACACGCCGGCCGGCAGCGGCGTGCTGCTCAACAATGAAATGGATGATTTCTCCTCGCGCCCCATGACCCCGAATGCCTACGGGCTGGTCGGCGTGGATGCGAACGCCATTGCTCCGGGCAAGCGCCCGCTCTCGAGCATGACGCCGACATTTCTCGTCACCCCGGACCGCGTGGGCATCCTGGGCACTCCCGGGGGCAGCCGGATCATCTCCATGGTGCTGCTTGGTGTTCTCGAGTTTGCAGATGGCAAGACGCCCGAGGCGTGGGTCTCGCGCCCCCGTTTCCATCATCAATACCTGCCGGACGAGATCCTCTTCGAGCCGGCCGCCTTCGACGACGCGGCCCGCAAGGCGCTGGAAGCTCGCGGCCATGCGTTCAAGCTCTCCACCCGCGATTACGGCAACATGCAGGCCATCCTGTGGGATCTCGCGAGCAATGCGGTCTCCGCCGCGGCCGATCCGCGCGGTGAGGGAACCTCAGAGGTTTGGGCGACTCCTGTGATGATGGGCGCAGAGCTCCCAGATGAAGCCCCCACCAATGACGGATTCGGTGAGTCAACCTATCAGCCGACCCTGCCGGCCGAGGATGGCAGCTTCGTGCCCGACCTCGAAGCCTTCGGCAACGAGGCAGTTCCGGGTGTAGAGGAGTAACAGGCAGCAACGCGCCCCGGTCGACGCCACCTCAGGGCGGGGGCAGCACGACTTCCCGGTAGGCATGCCAGGTGGCATGACCAATGATCGGCATGAGCACGACAAGGCCCAGGTGCGAGGTCATGAATCCCACGGCCGTGCAGATCGTGATGAGGCAGGCCCACCAGGCCATCACGCGGGGATTCTCCAGACAGCTCCTCACGCTGGTGAGTGCGGCGACGATTCCGTCAGTGTCCCGATCAAGCATCATCGGCACCGCCACCACGGAAATGCCAAACACCAGGCTCGCAAAGAATCCGCCCACCAGACAGTACACGGCGAGAAACTGCAGATGCTCCGGTGAGGCTGTCGCCTCCTCCAGAAAAGCTCCCAGGCTCGGCAGCTGATCTGGAAAAGACACCGCAATCACCACCAGAGAGGCACGCGACCACAGGAGCAGAAGCACCCCGAGCACCAGCGAGAAGATCCCGAGTGAGGCGCGATTGGGATGCCAGGCCATCAGGGTGGCGCGCAAGCCCAGTGCCTGGCCCCGCTCACGACGGCGCGACAGATCGTACAGACCCAACGCCAGAAAAGGCCCCACGAGCAGGAAGCCGCTGGTCAGCGCCCAGACATACTCGTAGGCATCGGCAAACACCTGCGACAGTGCCTTGCCCATGCCGGCGAAGACCAGACCATAGAACAGACTGGCCGGCCAGCTTGCGCGAAAATCATCCCAACCTGCGCGCATCCAGCGCCAGGGCGCGGAGAGCGAGAGCCGGGCGATGTCGTTCACAACGCCGTGTCCAGGGGCGCGTCGGGAATCAGGAATTTTTCAAGGCGCATGGTCGCCGCGTGGAAATCCGCGAGCGCCAGCAGATAACGCAGATGTGCATCCACCTAGCGCAGACGGGCATCAGCGGCCGCCTCTTCGCGCAGGTTCACCAGAAAGAAATCACTGGCGCCATTGGCAAAGCGTTCCGCTTCTGCGCGAGCAAGCAGCGTGGCCTGCGCCACCTCTTCCGTCGCCAAGGTGACAAACTGCTCCGCGGCCAGCAGGTCATTCGACAGGTTGCGGATCTCCACCGCGATCCGGTCCGAGGCCAGCTGGCGTTCCAGTGTCAGCTGCGCCATCTTGGCGCGCGATTCGGCCACCTTGCCTCGACCCTGGCGACGCTCCAGCGGGATGGAGAGCTCCAGTCGCACGATGGCGTCCGTGTCTTCCCGCGTGATGCTGCCGCCGCCGGCATCCCTCGCGGCTTCCAGATTCAGATCCACCCGCGGCTTCAATGCATTCTGCCCCAGCGCCAGATCATTGCGTGCACGTTCGATATCGGCGTCCTTGAGACCGAGTTCAGGTCGTACGGCAAGCGCGGCAGCAATGGTGGCGTCCATGCCGTCGGCGGGAACCTCGCCAAGCTCAGGCCATCCTTCAGGCATGGAAGCACCCTCCACGATGCGCGGACGGCCTTCATCATCGCGCAGGTACAGGGCGAGCCGGTTGGCGCGCTCGCGCAGCAGGCGTTCGCCCTCGGTCAGCCGACCCTTGCGCTTGAGGATGTACTGCTGGTTCTCGTTGAGGTAAACCGCCGCGAGATCGCCATCCTCCACCCGCGAGACGAGGCCTGCCTGTCGAGTCTCGGCGAGTGTCAGCAGATCGCGGTGGACTTCCAGGGCACGTCCCGCGGCCAGCCAGCCGAGATAGCCGCGCATGGCGCGATGCTGGACGGAAAGCTGCACCAGCCGAGCCTCGAGTTCGCTCTGACTGAGCGCGAGACGGCTGTCCCGCAGGGCATGTCGCCGTTCATCGATATCGCGATCCTTCAGCAGCGAGAAGATCGCACCGACCTTGAACTCACCCCCACCGTTGGTCTGGTACTCGTCTTCGTAAACCGGGAACGCCCCATCGGCGATGCGGTAGCCGCCGTACAGACGCGTGTTGAAGTCCGGCAGAGGCTTCACCACCTTGGAGTCAATCACGGTGCCGTCGTAATAGCCGGCTGCTCGTGTCTGGGTTTTCTGTTCGAGCTGGAGATCAAAAGCGCCTTCGCTGGCGAGCACACGCCCGGCGCTGGCATTGATTCCTTCTTCTGCCGCCACGATCTGGGGGAAGTGCTGGAACGAGGAACGCAGCACGTCTTACATCTCCAGGATGTCATCGGCGAGGCAGGTCGTGGCGAGCCACGACGCCATCAGGGCGGCCCATCGCCGGTGGTTCACGGGCTTGGTCCCGCGGCCGCGGTTGCCTCGGGCGGAAAGCTGTTGAGCTGCCGCCACAACTCGTAACCAAGGCGCACCTCATTGAGCAACACCCAGCCCTTGGCCTTGCCGCCCAGGCGCAGGAAGCGCTCATCCGGCCACGGCGCTCCGGGCTCCTCCACCAGCACCACCCGAAACCGACCGTTGGCCGAGATGGCCGGGTCCACGAAATGCACCATCGCGGGGAAGGTCCCGACGGCCACGGACGGCCAGCCGCTGAACTGCACGGCGGGCCAGCCTTCGAACATCAACCGAGCGCGCCGCCCCGGCTGCACCAGCGCCGCATCGAGCCCGTTGACGTAGATTTCCACTGCCCGCTTGCTTGCCGAAGGCGCGAAACTCAACAACTCGTCGCCTTCTCTCACCAGGGTGGCCGTATCGAGTGCGGCGCTGCGCACCACCACCCCATCCTGTGGTGCCAGCACACGCTGGGTCGTCTGGCGCGCCACCTGAGTTTCTGCCTTGGCGACTTCTGCGGCAGCGCTGGATTGCGCCGCCAGCAGCTCCTTGTAGCGGATGTTGGCTGCCTCCCTGTCGCGCCGTGCCGCAAGGCCCTTCTCGAACAGACGGGTTTTGCGTTCGACGTCCAGCAGCGCGGTCTCCGTTGCCGCACGCGCCGCATCAAACTTTGCATTTACCGCTGCGCGTTCAGCCTCCAGCCGCTGCAGGAAGCGCGGATCCATGTCCACTATTTCCACCAGCAGATCGCCTTTCTTCACGCGACTCCCGTCCTGCACGTGCCAGGCCTTGATGCGCCCGCTCACCAGCGCGGTCACGGATTGCACGCGACCCTGCGGGTCCAGCGCTATCAGCGTGCCGCTGCCCGGGGCGGTCTGCACCCAGGGCAACCACCAGAGACCGACCACGAGCATCACCAGGCACAGCAGGATGATGATGGCGATGTGACGCGCGGGCCGCGGCGGAGCGAGTTCGCGCACGCTGGCAAAGCGGTCGAGCAGCGCCTGGGCAAAAGGCTGCGAGGAAGGCGTCTTCATGTGCCTTGCACCCCACCCTCCGCGCCAGGCGCATCTTGCTCGCGGGCGATCAGTGCGTCGAGCGAGGGCAGCAGCTCCTGGGCCTCTGGCCGCACCAGCAGGTAGCCGGTGTATTCCTCGATATCACGACGCGTACTGAAGTCGAGCAGCACCAGAGCGCGGCGCCTGCCGATGGCCTGCAAGATGCGGCGCCGGTGCCGGAGCGAAAGGGTGTCGAAAACCTCGGTGAGAATCAGCACCCGCGGCTCGGCCAGCAGCGCGCCGGCGATCTTCATGCGGATGGTTTCCGAGCGGGAAAGTGGATATCCGAAAGGACCGAGCACAGTGTCCAGACCTTCCGGCAATCGTGAAATCTCATCATGGAGATCCACCTCCTCCAATACCGCCCGCATCGCGGTGCGATCCACTCCGGGGTCACCGAGCGAAAGATTGTCGGCGATGGAGGATTCGAGAGCGCCGGAATTGTCGACCAGGGCCACCAGATCGCGCAGGTGATGCGGGTCCAGATCCGCCAGATTGCGACCACCGAGGCTGACGATGCCAGCCTCCGGAGCCAGATGACGCAGCAGCAGATCGATGAGACTTTTCTGCAGGCGCTGCGCGCTGGTCACCACCATGATCTGCGCACCGGGCTCCAGAGAAAAATGGAAGCGGAGCCTGTCACCATGGAAGCTGCACACCACCTCATCGAGGCGGAGCCCGTGCTCGTCGGGTGCAAGGCGTTCACCGGCGATGGGCGCCTCCAGGGGAATGGCGTAGAAATCACCGAGCTTGGCTACCGCCGCACACAGCTCGTACCAGAGATCCAGATAATCCGGCAGGCGCGCGATGGCGATGAAAATCACCGAGAGAATGAGTTCTGCAGCAACCAACTGGCCTAGGGTGAGTGCACTGTTGACTACCAGCTAGCCCCCCACCACCAGCAGCGAGGCGCTGGCCAGTGCGTAAAGGAGCAGGCAGACGAGCAGCTGGGCAAACTTGTACTTGAAGTGGGTGCGGTGGGCCTTGAGGTAATCCCGGATGAAACCGTCCGAGCGGTCCACCGCGTAATGAATCGCCCGCTCGGATTTGAAGAATGCATTGGCGCGCGCCAGTTCCTCCAGCCAGTGTGCCAGCCGGAACTTCGCCTTGGATGCCTTGATCTTGCTGCGCGTGGCGCGCCCACCCCAGATGGCCCACACCACCCACACGGCCAGGATCAGTGTGGCATTGAAAGCAAGAAATGCCGGATGGTAGGCCGAGACCACGATGAAGCCGGCGAGCGCCTGCAGGAACAATGCGGACCCACCAATGAACAGGGAGGGCAGATTGCGCTGCACGGTGACGATTTCGAAAAAGCGGTTGGCAAGCTCCTCGCGATTCACGCTTTCCACGGCGGCATAGCGGGCATGCAGGCTGCGCAGGATGATCTCCCGGCTTACGCGTGCAAAGAAATGCCGTTCGAAGCGATCCATCACCCAGGTCTGCAGGGCGTACATCAGGCCGTACAGTCCGAGCAGCGAGAACAGGGCGATGCCGAGCACCACTAGCGGCCGCATCAGGGCGGTGTTGGCGATGCTGTTGATGAGAATCTGCACGGACAGCGGCACGGCCAGCGTGAGCACGCTCATGGCCACGCCATAAGCGATGGCCAGCCAGTAATACCCGCGTTCCGGGCCCAGCAGGATTCGAAACAGCGCGCGCAGTTCCAAGGGTGACGGGCCGGAGTTCTGGTTCAGGAGAGTCCGACCACCGGGATGAGGGCACCATGGATGGCCACGGCCGCTTCCGATCCGAGAAAACAGATGACCTTGGCCAGATCGTCGGGCTTCACCCAGCGCGAGAAATCGGCCTCCGGCATGTCCTGGCGATTGCGCGGAGTGTCGATGATGCTGGGGAGCACGGCATTGACGTTCACGCCCTTGGCGCGAACCTCCTTGGAGAGGCTCTCGGTCAGGCGCATCACCACGCTCTTGGCCGCACAGTAAGCACTCATGTTGGCCTGACCTTCCCGTGCCGACATCGCCCCGATGTTCACGATGCTGCCCCGGCCCTGCTGCAGGAAGAGGGGCATGGCCGCATGGATGGCGTTCTGGGTGGTGGCCACGTTGATCTTGAACATGGCCTCCCACTGCGGAGAGGCCACTTCGTAGGCCGTCTCGCCCATGGCAAAGCCCCCGGCCACGTTGAACAGCACGTGCATGGGGCCGAGCCGATGGAAGAGATCCTCCGTCGCCTGCTTGTCGGTCAGGTCCAGCCGTTCACGGCGCACGCCGTCGCCCGGCAGGGCGTCGAAGTGGATGTCGAGGCCGATGACTGCAGCCCCCAGGGCCTGGCTGCGCGCAAGCACGGCCTGGCCCAGGATGCCGTTGGCCCCGGTCACCACAACTACCTTTCCTTTCAGATCCATGCTCAGGCCACACTCGCTATCTTCACGGGCGGCGTGCTTTCGCTGAGCTCGCGCGTGACAAAGTCATCAGGCAAATCGAAGGCTCCACCGAAGCCCGGGTCCATTTGAGTGTATTCCGGCGTGCCGGTTCCCGCGGGCGGCTGTGCAACCGGGCTGCGGGCTGGCGCGAACGCCGGCGGATTCTTGTAGCGCGCCAGCTCCTCGCTGGAAATGCCGCACAGTCCGACGACTTCCGGGTCGATCCAGGCCTCAGCATTGATGGCCGCTTCCGAGGTCGAGACCTCCAGCACCAGGTTTTCGGGGCCCCCGAAATAGATGGATTTGCAGAACCCGTGGTCGAGCGGCCCCAGTACCCGCACGCCCTTGGCGCGGATGCGGTCACGCATGGCATGGAGCTCTTCATCGGTGTCGACATTGAACGCCAGATGCTGCATCACCCCCGCGGAGCAGGGCTTGATGGGGTTGCCGGCATGCGACACCCCAAACTCGACCGGAATGTCCTTTACCGCAGGACTGAAGACGAACGCCACCGAGCAGCTCGGACTGAGCTCCATGAAAGCATGGAAACAGCCCTCCACGTTGTGCATCCAGTAGAGTGCCGTGAGCTTCATGCCGAGCACATCCGAAAAGAACTCGATCTGCTTCTTCACATCGGCAGTCATGATCGCGAGGTGGTGGATACCGTTGATCGGTGTCATGGAATCACTCCTTCTGCAGGGGTTGGGGCGGCGGTCGCCGCCGTGGCAACCGGATGGCGGGGAGCATACCGGCTGATCCCGCCCTCCGTCATGGCTCATTCAGCCTTTCATGTCCGTAAAGGCAGGCATGACCTCCTCCACGAACAGGTTCTGCGACTCCTCGAACGATGCAACGAAGATGTAATAGGTCATGCCGGTTTCCCGCACGCGCTTCTTCAATTCCGCCCGGGCTTCTTCCGGCGTGCCGAGGATGGCTACCGGCGAGGCCTGTGCGGTGGCGTAGTCCGGAAAACCCAGCTGTGAGGCGAGGGCACGCAGCCCGGCATCTTGTGGATCCCGGGAGAGTCCGAGGAGCAGCAGGCCGCCGATTTCCATCTCACCCGGATCGCGACCCTCCTCGCGCATGAACCGGCGCAGCAGCGCGATGCGCGACTTGAGGGTCGGCATGTCGAACTTCACGGTCGCGACCGGATCGTTGACGAAATCCTTGCCGTTGCCGGTGGCCGGGATCAGATTGATGATGCTGGCCTCACGTGCGGCCAGCTTGAGCAGCTTCGTGCCTGATCCGCCCAGCATGATCGGCGGATGCGGTTTCTGCACCCCGCGAGGATTGTTGTAAGCCTTCTCGATCCGGAAATGCTTGCCGGTGAAGGTCGGTTCATCTTGAGTCCACATCGCCTTGCAGATCTGGAGGCCTTCATCGAGCTGCTCGAGGCGCACCGGCGTGGAGGGAAACGGATAATCGTGGGCTTCATACTCCGTGGGCTGCCAACCGGCGCCGAGGCCACAGGTGAAACGGCCGTTGCTCGCCAGATCGACGCAGGTCATGATCTTTGCCAGCATCGCGGGATTGCGGAAGGACATGGCCGCCACCGCCGGGACCAGGCGGATGCGCTGCGTGACGCAGGCCATGGCGGTGAGCGCTGTGAAACATTCCAGCTGCGGCGATTGGGCATTGCCAAGAGGTGAATAGAAATGGTCATTCACCGAGACCGAGTAAAAGCCCTGCTGCTCCGCTTTCACGGCGGCCGCTTGGGCAGCCGCTATGGAATCGGGCAGGATGAATACACCAAAACGGACTGGATGCATTTCTCCCCTCCTGTGTGTTGTGCTTGTGCCCGTCGAGTGTAGCCAAGCCATTGCAGGAACACCTACTCCCCAACCCGCGCGTCCCCCTTTTTGCTTCGCCGCAGCCGGCGGCCACGAGGAACCGGAATGAAGAAAAAACGCCCGCGCCTGCGGATTCCCCGCCCTCTTGCCGTCGTGCTCGCGCCGGCCGTGGCCATGATGATGGCCACGATCTGGTTCAGTCATCTGATCAAGAAGACAGCCGCCGAGACAGATACTTTCTGCGCGCAGTTCGCAGCAGGCGGCGCCCCGCTGCGGGATTTCGTTTTCGAAGCCCGGGCAGCGGGGTTCAGCCTGCGCGACGAGGGCGCGGGGTCCCGGGAGATGATCGCGGCCAAGGAGGTTTACGGGATAAAGCACCAGAGCTACCGCTGCGTGGCGATGCACGACGGCCAGACCGTGCTTGGTACTGCTGCGGAAATCGTCGAGGTGAAGTAAGGCCCGGGCGGGCCGTCCGCTTCAGGGTTCTGCAGTGCCGCCCTGCAGGCGTCTCTCCCGCGTCCATTCCCGGAGCATCGCAAAGCCTACGGCGAGCAGTGTGGGGCCGAGGAAGATTCCGATGAAGCCGAAGGTGAGCAGGCCGCCCACCACCCCCAGCAGCACCAGGATGAAAGGCAGGGCAGCGCCCTGGCTGATGAGCCAGGGCCGCACCACGTTGTCGATGCCGCTGATGATGAAGAATCCCCACAGCCCCATGAAGGCGGCCCAGCCCGGTGATCCCTCCTGCAGCAACCAAAGCGTGGCCGGAATCCAGATCAACGGCGGCCCGGCAGGAATGATGGACACCACGAAAGTCAGCAGGCCGAGCACCAGCGGCCCGGGAATGCCGGCCACGGTGAAGCCAATGGCGGCGGCGATCCCTTGGGCGAGCGCCGTGCCGAGAATTCCGTAGACCACACCACGAATCGTGCGGGCCGACAGGTCGATGAGCGACTGCGCGCGTTTGCCCGCGATGCGCTCCATTCCGGCCCGCAGCCTCGCCACCACATCCACGCCATCACGGTAGAGGTAGAACGAGGCAAACACGCTCAGGGTGAGTTGCAACAGTGCCTGCCCGAGATCCAGCCCCCGCTGTAACAGCCAGGCGCTGATGGGCTTGGCCTGGGCCTCCAGCCAAGCCAGCGCCTTTGCGCTGGCGGCCTCTCCCTCGCCACTGCCCGGCAGCAGTGCCCAGTATTCCGAAACGTGGGGGCCGATCACCGGCAGGCCCAGCAGCCAAGGCGGCGGCGCCGGGACCCCGCGTGCCAGAAAGCGCCGGGCCGCACCCATGAGGTTGTCGATGTTCTCGCCGAGCTGCGCGCCCACCATCAGCACCGGCGCCAGCAACAGCAGCGCCAAGCCCAGGGTCATCAGCCCGGCGGCAAGGCCCTGGCGGTGCCCGCAGGCTCGCAGCACGCGCTCATAGATGCGCCAGGTAGAGAAGGCCAGGATGACCGCCCACAACAGTGCCGACACGAAGGGCGCGAGCACGGTGAGGCACCCCAGCACCAGGAAGCCCAGGGCTGCCAGGGTGAGCACATTCTCCACACGCTGATGGTTGTTCATCCCGTGCCCTGCCTTGTTTGCCGCATTCCAGCCGGAACCCTTGCGCTATCATTCACCGGGAATCACCCGGAGAACAGCAAGTATGCGCGATCGGACCCTTGGCCTCATCCAGCGCTATTACGCGGCCTTCAATGCGGGCGACATGGAGGCTTTCCTCGGCCTGCTCACCGAGGATGTGGCGCATGACATCAACCAAGGCAAGCGTGAGGTGGGCAAGGCCGCCTTCGGTGCCTTCATGGCGCACATGAACCGGTGCTACCGCGAGCGCCTGGTGGACATGGTGATCATGGCAACGGACGACGGTGCGCGAGCCAGTGCCGAATTCACGGTCCTCGGCGAATATCTGGCGACGGACGAGGGTTTGCCCCCGGCCAACGGACAGACCTACAAGCTCCCGGCCGGAGCCTTTTTCGAGGTTCGGGATGGCCGGGTGGCGCGCGTCACCAACTACTACAACCTCCAGGACTGGATTGCCCAGGTAGGCGCCTGATGGTGGATCCCGTGCGCATCGACATCCTCACGGGCCGGGACCCGGCCCTGAACGGGGTGCTGCCCGCTCTGGCCCGCCTGCGCATCGAAGTCTTCCACGAGTTTCCCTACCTCTATGCCGGCTCGCTGGAGTACGAGCAGAAGTATCTCACCACCTATACGCGTTGCCCGGACAGCGTGGTGGTGCTGGCGCGTGACGGCGAGGAGATTGTCGGCGCCTCCACCGGCTTGCCGTTGCAGGCCGAGACGCCGGAAGTCCAGCAACCTTTCATCGACCACGGCTTCGCTCTCGCAGAGGTTTTCTATTGTGGGGAATCCGTGCTGCGCCAGACCTACCGCGGCCGCGGCCTGTACAAGGCCTTTTTCAAGGGGCGGGAGGATCACGCTCGAGCGCTCGGCGGCTTCCGCTGGATGGCACTCTGCGGCGTGGTGCGAGCGGCGGATCATCCCCGCCGTCCGTCGGACTACGCGCCACTGGACGCTGTCTGGGAGCGCTTCGGCTACCGCAAGTATCCCGAACTCATCACCCATTTCGACTGGCAGGATCTCGATGAAACCAGCGCCACCCCGAAAGAGATGGTGTTCTGGCTGAAGGCTCTCGCATGAGCGAGCGTGGCGTGCGGGTGGCCGCGGCCCAGTACTGGCCGGAGGATCTTTCCAGCTGGGATGCCGTGGCGGACAAGCTCACCCACTGGGTGCGGGAAGCTGCGGGTGAGGGTGCGGGGCTGCTGGTCTTCCCCGAATATTTCTCGATGGAGATCACGGCGAGCTTCGGGCCTGAAGTGGCCCGCTCCCTGCCGCTGTCCCTTGCGCGACTGCAGGAGCGGCTGCCCGACTTCATCGCCCTGTTCAGGGATCTCGCACGCGAACACACAGTCTTCATCTGCGCCGGCAGCTTCCCCGAGCGCCTGCCCGATGGGCGCCACTGCAACCGCAGTTACTTCTTCACGCCCGCCGGCGCCTGCGGCTACCAGGAAAAGCTGCAGATGACGCGTTTCGAGACGGAGCAGTGGCATGTTTCGCCGGGCCGCGATCTCAAGGTCTTCGATACGGACTTTGGCCGGGTGGCCATCAACATCTGCTACGACAGCGAGTTCCCCCTCCTCGCCCGCCAGCAGGTGGAGCAGGGCGCGGACATCCTGCTGGTCCCGAGCTGTACCGACACCTTGGCCGGCTACCACCGCGTACGCATCGGTTGTCAGGCGCGGGCGCTGGAGAATCAATGCTTCGTGGTGCAATCACCCACCGTTGGCGAATGCCCATGGTCCGAATCCGTGGACCGCAACACCGGCGCGGCTGCCGTATACACGCCGGTGGATTACGGCTTTCCTGCCGATGGTGTGCTTGTGTGTGGCGAGATGAACTCACCGCAGTGGGTGTATGCGGATCTCGATCTGGGTGAAATCGCGCGCATCCGCAAGGAGGGTCAGGTTTTCAATTACCGCGACTGGCCGGCGCAATATGACCATGTCCAGTCACCCACCATCCCAGAGCACCCGGGAGCGAAGCGCGCATGAGTATTCTCCACGTCAACGGCGCAAGCCTGAATTACCGTCTGGAAGGCGACACCGGCCCCGTGGTCCTGCTCAGCAATTCGCTCGCCTCCACGCTCGCGATGTGGGCGCCGCAGGTGCCGGCTTTGCTGGCGGTGGGATATCGCGTGCTGCGCTATGACACACGGGGCCACGGGGCCTCCAGCGTGCCACCGGGTCCGTACACCATCGACCAGCTCGCGACCGATGCGCTGAGCCTCATTGATGCCCTCGGTGTGGAAAAAGTGCATTTCTGCGGATTGTCCCTGGGTGGCATGACCGGCCAGCGCTTTGCCACTCTGCATGGCAATCGCCTGCATTCACTCACCCTGTGTGCCACGGCCGCGTGGATGGGGCCGCCCGATCTGTGGGACTCCCGCATCCAGCAGGTGCTGACCCACGGCATGGGCTCGGTGGTGGAGGCCACCCTGCAGCGTTGGTTCACGCCGGCGGGACTCGCGCGCATGGAGGCCGAATTAAGGCCCATCCGTGAAGGTATCCTGCACACTCCGCCCGCCGGCTATGCCGCCTGCGGTGCGGCGATCCGCGACATGGATCAACGCGAAAGCATTCGTGCCATCACCACACCCACGCTCATCATCGGCGGGGAGCTCGACCCGGGAACCACGGTGGAGCACGCGCGCCAACTGCACACCGCCATCGAGGGCTCCGAACTTCTGATCATTCCCGAGAGCCAGCACCTGCTGAATCTGGAAGCGGCAGGCGAGTTCAACCCAGGCCTTCTCTCCTTCCTTCAACGCCACGGTTGAGGCGGAGCGATGGCGTCGGAGCGCAACCAGCGTGTATGGCAGGTGGTCGCCCGCATTCCCGAAGGCAAGGTCGCGACCTATGGGCAGATCGCCGCACTGGCGGGTTTGCCCGGGCGCAGTGCCGCGCGGCAGGTGGGTTATGCGCTGTCGGCGCTCAGTGAGGACACGCAAGTGCCATGGCATCGCGTCGTGAATGCGAAAGGTCAGGTGAGCTTGCGTGCGGATCCCGAGCGGCCGGACTACCAGCGCTGGTTGCTGGAGGCTGAAGGAGTGGCCTTTGGCCTGGGGGGCGTGCTCGATCTCGCGCGATATCGCTGGAAGGACGAGCCCTGAGAGGGTACCCGCCGCCCCCTTTCCGGGAGCAGCGGGGTGAAGTCGCTCAGTTGTGGGAAGTGCCCACCGCGAACTGGGACAGATCGACGTTCTCGCCCACCGCGAGATCCGTGCGGTTGAGGAAGCCCGGCTTCAGGAACCACACGATCAGCGGCAGCACCACCAGCGACAGCGCCATGTTGATCAACATGATGGACACCAGCAGCATGCCCATGTCGGCCATGAACTTCAGATCCGACAGGAAATACCACGGCACGATGCCAATCAGCATGATGCTTGCGGTGAACAGGATGGCCTTGCCGGTGGTGGTGAGTGCGGCGCGAATGGCCGCCGGCAAGTCACCCTTGCGAGCCAGGTTCTCCTCGCAGATACGACTGAGCAAATAGATGCCATAGTCGATACCCACGCCCACACCCATCACCGCCACGATGGTGGCATTGATGTCGAAGCCGATGCCCAGCACATACATGGTGGCGCCCAGCATGAAGTTGGACAGGTTCACCGGGATCAGCAGGATGAGTGAGGCGTAATAGGACTTGTACGCCCACCAGGAGATCACCATCACCGCGATGTTCACAAGCCCCAGGATGAACCAGTGATAGCGCTCGACCACACTGTTCATGGCCTGCTGGAGTGCGATCACGCCTGAGCCGAGCCGCACCCGGAACTCCTTGTGATCCTCGCCCACGGCTTCCACCGCGCGACGGGCACTCGCGAGCGCGCCATCCACCGTCTCCTGCTTGTTGTCCTTGAACCACACGGACACCGTGCTGTTCTGGAACTCATAGTCGGAGATGGTGGCGAAGTTGAGCGGACTGGTGCCGAAGGTCGCCACGATGCCGGCCGTGGCCACCGCTTCGTCGGTCGGATCCATGTTCAGCCACTTGGGATTGCCGCCGGAGAACAGGCGCGAGACCTCGCCCATGTAATCGCCGAAGGACAGCGTTGCCCGCGGCGGCATAGACATGTCCGCTTCCATCATGCGCTGGATGGTGGTGGAGACCTCCACCGCTTCCGGGGTACGCGCGATACGGCGCTCCGGGCTGCGCTCCTTGGCTTCCAGCACGATCTCCAGCGTGTTCATGCCGGGGAAGTGGGCGTTGATCGCCCGCACCGCCGTGTTGAACTCGGAGTCGTACCAGAGCAGGTTGCTGCCCTCCACGGGGTTGCCGATCTTGATCTTGGAATTCAGGTAGATGGCACCCACACCCATCAGGATGGTGATGACCAGTACCACGTTGGCTGGCTTGCCCACGGTGAGCCGCGAGATTCCGGCCAAGGCCTTTTCTTCCAGCAGGTGAATGCCGGTTTCCTTGTCCTTGCCGCCCACGATGTCGTCAATGTTCTTGGGTGCGGGCAGGTAGGACAGCAGGATAGACACCAGGAACACGCCGGTCGGGATGATGAACAAGGCCCACATGCCGCAGAAGATGGCGTGATTCACCATGGTCTTGATGGGCGCGATGGCAATGAAAACGATGCCGAACACGTCCGTCATCACCCCGAGCACGGAGGGCACCATCATGATGCCCATGGTGACTTCGGCCGCGCGGCGCTTGTCCTTCAGCACGTGCAGCACTTCGTAGTAACGCTCGGTGAACTGCACGCAGTGCGAGAATGAACGCGCCACCAGCAGCAGCGGCACGATCATGAGTAGCGGCTCGATGGGCTTTTCCATCCAGCCGATGAAACCGAAGCCCCAGAGCGCCGCCACCAGCGCACAGACGATGGGAGTGGTCACACCCGCCACGTTGCGCATGTAGAGGACCAGCAGCACCATCAGCACACCGATGGTGGCTCCAAAGATGTAGTTGGTCTGCTTCTGCAGCTTGTAGACCCAGCCCGTAAGGGTGGGCTGGCCAGCCACATAGACCTCGTGCTTGTCGTCACGGGCGTTCTCGACCAGATCCTGCACGAACTCGAACGCTTCGCCGTAATCCACGGAATCGAGGAACGCGATATTGATGAGGGTCGCCGACTCATCAGGCGAGATATAGAAAGTACGCGCATTGGGCGACATGGCCACGCGCTTGCGGAATTCATCGAGCTCCTCGGCGGTAGCCGGTGCTTCGTTCCCCATGAGCGCCTGCATGTCGACGCCTTCCGGCGTGGCTTCCGCATAGCGGAGCTTTTCGGTGGTAATCGAAATCAGGGTGTCGTGGTTCACTTGCGGCGCGAGATCGATGTCGCGCGTCATCTTCCAGACCTTCGAGAGCGTCTCGGCGTTGTAGATATCGCCTTCCTTCACCTTCACCATCACGGAGATGAGCAAGGGATTGCCGAAATTGGGATGGTCGAAGTAGACCTGTACGAACGGATCATCCGTCGGCAATAGGTCCTTGAAGATGGTGCGGATATCTACCTTGGGAATACCCGACGACAGCAGCAGCGTGATCAGGACGAAAATCATCCCCACGCCGGCGCGGTGGGCCATGACCCATTTCGCGATCTTGAAATTCATTGAACTCCCCTGATGAACACATTCTTGTTGCCGGTGACGACAGGCGCGAGCGCGCCCGCGGCGGGCTCACCGTGATCTTTGAACAGGATGGGATTTGCTTCGATTCAGAAAACCTTGCGCCAACGCGCAGCCCACCGACCCTGACCGCAGAACCCGGCCGACTTTGCCAAGGATTCCATACAGTTGCAAGCGCGCGCCCGCGCGCCGTCTCGTATCTCAGTCACGCCAACCTTGGGCATCCATCAAACGCAGCATCTCGGTCGCAAACCAGTCTGCCGTCACGCGCGCACCATCCACCGTGAAAGCAAGTTCGGAGGGATGATAGAGACGAGTGCTCTCGAGCTTGGCCGCAGCATCGCGCAGCGGGCCGTGCAGGCTGAGGCACTGGATTTTCGCTTCCATGCAGAAAGCGCCTACAACCGCTTCATCTTCCGCAGGCATCAAACCGTCCGGTGCGCGGAATACCTGCCGACCCTTCTCCCAGGCATTGGAGGTCACCTGAGTTGGCAAGGGTGCGTGAATCAGCAGGAAGGGAATGCTTTTGCTGGCCGCGAGATCCGCGAACGCCTTCACATGCCGCAAGGAGGGTGCGTGCACGGCGGCGAGTGTCTCTGCCGGAGCGCGTATGCCAGCCAGACGGTCCGTAAGCGGGTCGCCGGGCTTCAGATCCGGCAGGGTGAAACGCAGTGACAACCAGCGACCGAGGAGTGTTGCCGCCACGCTTTGCTGCGCAAAACCCGCCAGCCAGGCTGGGGGCGCCGCAGGGTAGTCCTCTGCGTGGGGCAGGCGCACGGTCTGTGGGGCATCGGGCCTCAATCCGGTGGCGAGTTCCCCCTCCATGTTGGCGTCCTTCAGGAACAAGGCGTCCTGATGGGGCATCAGCGAGGAATACATCATCACGATGGCCTTGGGTGCGAGGCTGTCGATAAGCGGCCCGGCGGCAAGGTAGTTCTGGGCCGCGCCATAACCCGATTTGCCAGTGATCACGAACCGCACCGGCGGCTGCAGGCCGGTTTTCTCATTCACTGCAGCTTGGGCACGGACCACGAAGGTCTGGTCGATATCCATGCCCCAGCCCTCCGCGAACTCATCCCCGAACACCAGGAACTTGAGCTCCTTGCGCAGGTGCGTGCCCATGGGACGATCGCGCAGGCCAATCTCGTTGGTCTTGTAGAGGATGGAGAAATCCGCCTCTGGCGAATCGATGAGCTGGTCGATGTTCAGCCGGTAACGCATGCCGAGTTGAGGGTCGAATTCCGCGAACTTGCTCACGGCCTCCGCCACCCGGTTTTCCGGCAACCCCGGCTTCATCTTGAGCACATAGCGGCCGTAGCCCTCGGCGGCCAGCACCAAGACCACCAGCAACATCAGCAAACGGGAGATCAGACGCATGGAGGCACCACCGGAGGATTCTGACGAGCGCCTAGCCTAGATCACGTGTTACTCCGGCGCCACCGGGTGGCGCCCGTCGCCGGGCAGAATCCCAACACCCGCGAACTCAGCTGCGCAGCGCGAGGATGTACTCCCACTCCCTGGGCGTGACCGGCGTGATCGACAGCCGGTTGCCCCGGCGCAGGATCAGCATCTCTTCCAGCGGAGGGTGGCGCCGGATTTCGTCCAGGGAAACCAGATCGAACTCGCGCTTGAACTTCACATCCACCGTGTACCAGCGCGGCTGGTCCGGCAGGCTCTTGGGATCGTGATGCTCATGTCCCGGCATGAAGGCGGTAGGGTCCGGGTAGCCGGGGCACATCACCTCCATCACGCCGACGATGCCGGGCTCGGGGCAGCTGGAGTGATAGAAGAAGGCGAGATCACCCTTCTTGAAGTCGTCCCGCAGCATGTTGCGCACCTGATAGTTGCGCACGCCATCCCACATGCTGGCCCGACCGGGGCTCTTGCGGAGATCGGAAATGCTGAAACAGTCCGGTTCGCTCTTCATCAGCCAGTAGCGCATGGTCATACCCAACAATTGCGGGAAGGAATTCCAAAGGCCGGCATGCGCAACTGCCCTCGCAATGTCAGCCCCCTTATTGACGGACTCAGGCGATGAGTCCGTCGGGATAGTCCGGAAACAACCGGATGCTCTCTGGAAGCGTTAACCAGGGCTGACCGCTCGAGCACCAAAGGCTGAAAGTGGGCTTGAGTCGTGTTTTGTCATCCAGAGTCCCGCCCATCATGGAGCGTATTTCCGGATAACGGTCCAAGGTAATCATCACAGCCGATCCGCAGTTCGCGCAGAAATGCCTCGAAAGTCGCTCACCCTCTGGTCCTGTCTCATATTTATGAGGCATGGCGCGAGTGAAGTGGACAGCATCCCGAGGGAACACCGTTGCGATCAGGAACGCGGAGCCTGACTGTCTTTGGCACCGCTCGCACTGGCACAAACCCATGTTGAGTGGATCGCCTTCGCAACGGTATCGGACCGCGCCACAAAGACATCCGCCCGCCCAATAATCCGACATGTGCTCCTCCCGATAGTCCTGGTCAAGCGTCTCCCCGCTGCCAGCGGGGTCTTCATACCTGCAGTGAAGGCAGAAACGGCGAACCGCTCTCCTATTCTCGCGCGATTCATGCTTCGCGGCATCCACCCCTTGCGTTCCGGCACCTGATGCTGCGGCGCGTGTGCTCTGGGCGCTGTCCGGCGTGTGTGCTAGCGTGGACTCGTGATTGAACAAATCGAATTCGATGCCGACGGAACACGCTTGCGCGGCTGGTTCATTTTGCCTGACGGGCGCAGAGGGCAAGTGCCGGCCGTAGCCATGGCCCATGGTTTCTCTGCCCTCAAGGAAATGGGCCTCGATGCCTATGCCCGGGTTTTCTCTGATGCGGGCCTTGCGTGCCTTGTTTACGACCAGCGCAACTTTGGGGCCAGTGAGGGCAACCCGCGGCAGGAGATCGATCCCATCGCCCAGATGCGTGATTACCGTCACGCAATCACCTACGCGGAATCACGCGTGGAAGTCGATGCGCAGCGGATCGGAATCTGGGGTACCAGCTACAGCGGGGGGCTGGTCCTGATGACGGCCGCAATCGATCGCCGCGTGAAGTGCGTTGTCAGCCAAGTGCCTTTCATCAGTGGCTTAGAGAGCTTCCAACGCTTGGTGCCGCTGGACCAGCATGGCGCGTACTTCGAGCGGCTTGCGGCCGAACGAAGGGCAATCGCGGCAGGTGCGGAACCCACACTCATTGAAATCTGCAGTGATGATCCAGCCAAACCTTTTGATGCCCCGGGCCGGCGGACCTGGCGTTACTTTGATGGCTGGCGTCAGCGCGGCGTGCCGTGGGAGAACCGCGTGACCCTGCGCTCACTCGATCTGCGCTTCGACTTCGACGCGCGGCCGTTCATCCCGCGAATCAGCCCGACACCACTGCTCATGCTAGTGGCCAATCAGGACACCATCACCCCCACCGATGTCGCACTGGCTGCGTTTGACAGCGCGCTTTCACCCAAACAGCTGGAGCTGGTGCGGGGAGATCACTACCACCCTTACGAGGACGGCTTCGCGCTCAGCAGCTCGGTGGCACGTGATTGGTTTCTGAAGCATCTGTGAGTGTGGGGAGTAATTTCATGAGTCAAACCCTCGAGGCCTTGCCGAGCGTGATCGCACCGCTCGCCTACCTGCATCCGAGCGCCCCGGCGGCCGAGTACCGCATTTATCCCGCCAGTGCGGGCAGATCGGACGTGCGGCCCCTGCTCCAGGCCCGCGAGGTGCCGATTCGCGATGCACGTCCCCTCGCGCATCTTTTTTCCCTGGATGTGGAGGGCTTTGCCTTCCATCGGCATGCCACGCCTTTCCAGGAGTTCTACGACGAAGCTCAGGTAAGAAGTGGCTATTACCCGGAAGTCTCCGCGTGGCTGTGCCATACCTTGGGCGCGCGCGCCGTCTTGGTCTTTGATCACAACACGCGCAGTGTCGTGCGCGCCGCACGTGGCCAAGCGGGGGTGAGGCTGCCGGTTGATGGCGTCCACAACGATTACAGCGAAGCTTCCGGCCCCAAGCGCGCCCGGGAGATTCTGACCGAAGCGGGGCGCGACGATCTCCTGAAGCGACCTTTTGCCTTCGTCAATCTGTGGCGACCGATACTGGGCCCGGTGCAGGATATCCCGCTCGCCGTGTGCGATGCGCGTAGCCTCAGCAGCGAGGAAATCGTCGACACGCCAATCCATCATTTTGCGGAATCAGATCTCGAACATCCCAGCCACAGCGGTGAGATTCAGTCGATGCACCATGCGGAGGGACACCGCTGGTTTTATTTCCCGGACATGCAGCCGCACGACGTCTTGCTGCTTAAATGCTTTGATACTCGTCTGGATGGTGTGGCGCGCTTCATGGCGCACACGGGTTTCCGCAATCCTGCGTGTCCAGCCGAATACACGCCACGGGAAAGCATCGAGGCGCGTACCCTGGTCGTGTACTGAGCAGCGCTCCTCTCAGAACAGTGTGCATCGCACAGCGTTCACAGCCAGCACACACAAACACACCGTCGACAGTGTAAAGAGCGCCACGCGCACCTTGATGGTATTGACGAGACCCTGCCACAGGCTGTGCACGATACGCAGCCCACAGTAGGCCCAGGCGAAGCCTGTGTTCACCGTGCTGGTGTCACCCGCCAGGGCCAGCACCGCGATGGCCGCGTAGAAGATCGTCGGCTGCTCCATGAGGTGGGTGTAGTTGTGGGACACCCAGTTCACTTTCTGCGGCAGGTTCTTTTCCACGTCCACGTAGCGCGCGCCACGCGGCGCGTTGTCCAAGGATATGCCGGCTTTGGCAAACGCCGGGAAGCGGGTCAGCACCAGCCACAGAAGCACGAGACAGGACCACAGCACCAGCAAGGCTGCCGGTGCAAGCAGGGGATTGGGGTTCATTCGACGGATGCCTCGGGTGGAGTTGAGGCGATGTTAGAGGCTTTCGGTTCGGTGGCAATGGCAAACGCCATTCACCGTTCCAATGCCTTTCTCACCAAGCCGTCCAGGAACTGGGCAAAGGGTTTGATGTTCCCGCCGACGCTACCCTCTTCCAGCGCGGCCATGTATTCATTCCGGCCTTCCAGAGGAATCACCGTCCAGGGATAGCCACCGGATGCCAGCATCAAATTCATGAGAAAGCGGCCAATACGCCCATTACCGTCAAAATAGGGGTGTATGTAGACGAACATGAAGTGCCCGAGTACCACGCGCACAGCAGGCTCCTTCTCCGCGGCAAGGAGGTCAAATAATGCAACCATCAAATCACGCACAGCTGCGGGATTGGGTGGGGTGTGCATGGAGCGTCGGATGTGCACGGGGCCGTTACGGTACCCGGCCAAATCCGAGGGCCTGACAAGACCAGCCGCGACGCTGGGCGCAAAAAGTTCCCGATACCAGGCCCCATGATCGGATGCCGCCACCAGCCCGGGGTCTTCTCTGCGCAGCGCTCGGCGAATGCTT